>Ga0172371_10004183_pt1 | contig 21996 bp, 14 predicted proteins | sample Lak12m_FD_114543 | JGI IMG/M metagenome (GOLD analysis project Ga0172371, IMG submission 114543) | Freshwater microbial communities from Kabuno Bay, South-Kivu, Congo - kab_022012_12m | ecosystem: Environmental > Aquatic > Freshwater > Lake | place: Democratic Republic of the Congo: South-Kivu...
GATTCCGGGTCGCAGCCCCCTGTCATTCAGACCGCGGGCATCTTCGATAAACCGGTGGAAGCGGTTAAAGAGGGGTTCAACAAGGTCTCGGACGCGATTACGCCGGCGGCTCCCGTGACCCCACCCGACGATCCGACCTTACTGTCGACGAAGATCAAACCTACGCCGGAACTGTATCTCTCGATGGCCCGGTACCAGGAGGAGCTTGGGAAGCCGGCCGCCGCCGAACAGTCCTATCAACAGGCCCTCCGCATGGCCCCGAAGCACCTTGGGGCCCACCTGGCGTACGCCCGGTTCAGAGAGCGCCAGGGCCAAACGCGGGAGGCCGTGCAGTGCTACCAGAAGGCAGCCAGGCTCTTTCCGAATGAACCCTCGGTGTTCAACGACATGGGGCTTCTGTACGCACGGCACGGCATGAACAACGAGGCGCTGGCCGCCTACGGCCGGGCGATTGAAATCCAGCCCAGACGTCCGCTTTATCGCAATAACTTGGCGGTGCTCTTGGTCGACATGGACCGGGCGGATCAGGCGATGGGGCACCTGATGTCGGTCTATCCCGAGGCCGACGCCTGCTACAAGCTCGGCTACCTGCTCCAAAAGAAGGGTCAGACCCGTCAGGCGATGAGCATGTTCTCCCACGCCCTGGCTTTGTGTCCGTCGATGACCGAGGCCCGGGTGTGGCTGGACCATTTGCAAGCGAAGACGGAGGGTACGCCGGAGGTGGCGCGAAGGCCGCCCAGTTCCCCCAGCACGCCGCAACCCAAGGATCCGGCGCAAGACGCACGAGTTGAAGACGCGTCGCCCGCACCGCTGCTTCCCATCGAGCCGCGCCCATCGGACGAGGTGCGGGGCTCACTTCGTCAGCTTCCCCCCGTCTCGAAGCCGCTGCCTCGGCCGACCTACGAAGGGATACCCGCTCCAGCCGGCAACCCGAGTCTTGGGCCTCGACGCCTCCCTCCCACCTTCCCGGAGCGACCGACCGCCTACGGAGAGGCCGTCGGGACCGGTGCCTCCGGCGTGCGGCGGCTGACGGAGACCGGAAGGGATTCTGAGGACGCTCCGCTTCCCACGGCCCTGCCGCGATCCCCGACCCCCAATCCCTAATCCCTACTTCTTCGCATCCCCGCCGGTCAGGAGTTTCCCGGTCTTCTTGTCCCAGCGGACCGAGCGGAGCTTCAAGCGGTGATCGCCGTGGCAGTCGGTGCAGACAACTTGGTCGGGGCTCTTCTTGTTCGGGCAGCGCTCAGCGAAGCGGGCCAGAACCTCGCGCGCGGGGGCGTTGTGCGTCTCGTGACACTTCACACATGCCACGTCGATGCCGCTGGTGGGGTACATGGTGTCGGGCGGGGTGATGTTGTTCTCGTCGTTGCGGTGGGCGATCGACGCCCCGTGGCACTTCACGCACCCGATGTCGGCATTGGCGTGCGTCACGGCCAGCCATTCCTCTTGATAGTTCGTATGGCAGACGTGGCACGCATGGTTGTCGGCCTTGGGACCCTTCCCTTTCTCGGCGGTTTTCTTCTCCGCCGGGGCATCGAGCAACAAGGGGGCGCCGCGATCGACTTTCAGCGGGGGCAAAGCCTTGGGTTTCTCCGATGGTTTGCCGGCCGTCTGCTCGGCCGCCTCAGCCGCCGTGGGAGCCAAGAGATTCTTCTCTGCGATCAGTCCCGACAGGCAATACACTCCTGCCAGAAACAGACCCGCCGACACAATCGCCCAGAGTGCATACCTCATCGTTGGTCCTTTGTGCGAAGATCGTGATTCGGCCGTAGGACGGCCTTTCCAGGCCGTCGCCTATTCACAGACGGGTAGGTCAGGCTTTCCGGCCTGACGCCCGAATCGTCAGGCTGGAAAGCCTGACCTACCGCCCGAATTCTTGCGGACTTCCGCTTAGATGTATTCCCAGTCCTTGAGCCACTGGTAGTGGTACGGCAGGTTGGCCCAAGCCCGATCCATGGCCCGCTCCAACTCGGCCTTCTCCTGCGCGTCCAGCTCGCGTCGCTCCTTGACGCCCAGCCATGCTCGAACTCCTCATGCTGTCTGATGGGAACATTCACGCCCTTGGACCGCCCTGGCTGGGGTGAGCCCTTCAATCTCGCGGTATCGACAACGGAGCCCTTCCGCGGCCCCAATTGCGCCACAGGCAGGTGCTACGGCCGGAGGGAACCAAGTGGGCGGGTCATTCTCGCCACCGAACCGCCATAGTAATCGAACGCCCGACCGACTGTCAAGGAATTAGCGCACCCCCCACGGGACAGGTCGAAGGATAGCAATCCACCTATTCGCGACATGAGCGATCGGCCCCCAATCTCGACGGTCGCCCGTCCTTAATGGGACCTTCAAAATGCCGGCTCCACTCCAACGGCACTCCAGTCGGGCGGCCGGTCCGACGCGGGATTCTTATGGCGAAGCCCATTCGGGGTAACTATAATTGATTGTCATGGTGCCCGAAGGCACTTGGGTGCCCTTCGGGACGTGTTTTTCCGCGGACGATTAGGGGAGGTGCAACCGTGTCGAACGACGACCTGGGCAACCTGCCCCCACTTGGGGGCAATCCGCTCGATGGCAACCTGCCCCCACTTGGGGAAAATCCGCTCGGTGGCGACCTGCCCCCACTTGCGGGAAATCCGCTCGATGGCGACCTGCTCGGAGACATGGGCCAGCCGGCGCCAACTTCTCCGCTCATGGGCGACGCTGCGACATCTCCTCCGCTCGCGGACGACGCCGCTGCCGCATCTCCTCTGTTTTCCGATGGCATCGCTGCCGCGTCTCCCTTGCCCGCCGAGGAAGAGGCAAGTGCCGAGCCGGCCGCCGAGGAGCCTGCGGAGGAAAAGCCTAGCTTCCTGGCGAAACTTGCGGAGTCGAATCCGTATACGGTGATCCTGGTTGCGTCGTTGTTGGCCCTTCTGGTCGGCGTCCTCTGCCTATTCCTGGAATGGAGGTCCTACAACTACGACACGAAGGCCAAGGAGGCTCACCAGTCGGCGGCCCATACGTCGGCGCCGTTCGACTCGGGCGCGGCGGGCGCGAGCCGCGGCCTCACGGTCTGACCATCCTCCGGGCGATCACCGCTCGACGAGAGACGGAGAATCCCGCCCCATCGCAGACCCGCGGCCGACCCGTGCGCGTGGCGGTGACGTGAGGTCTTGAAGGCTGCCTATTGCAGCGTATTCCAGGGCGATTGGCCGGCCACTTCTTCGAGTTGATACCCGGTCGGTCCGCCCATCGACGGGCTGAGAACGGCCAGCAGCTTGGCGTCCTGCCCACTCTTGTTGAACGAGGCGTGGACCACGTCGGCGGGGATGAAGACCGCATCGCCCGAGCAAATCACGCGTTTCTCCCGGTCCAGCCACTGCTCGACTTGGCCCTGGATCACGTAGATCATCTCCTCCTGCTGGGGGTGCTTGTGAAATGCGTGCCCGCCGCCTGGGGTTAAGGTCACCTCGATGGCCACGATTTGCTTGGCCCCCGTGTTGGAAGGCCGGCATGACCAGGCCAGCGACCCCCAATCGAGCTGCTCGCGAACCGCTTTGTCGGCGGGGACAAATGCACCACCCATCAGCTATTTCCCTTCTTCTTTGGCCGCCCTTGGGCGGCATGGCACCGCGGGCAGCGGACCCGTTGGGAGTTCAGCTTTCCGCCGCACTTCCCGCACCGCCGGGCCTTGAGTTTCATGACAAACGTCGTACGCGGTCGAATTCCCATGATCCAGTAATCCTTCGTTTCTCGGCTGACCCCGCAACCGCCGGGGCACAATCTCCACAAGCCCCGTCCCGAGAGGCATCGCCAAGGCATCCAATCTAACCGATTTCCCCGCGGACGGCAACGGCATGGCGTGAAGCTTACCCCGCGGATCGTGGGCACCGGGGGATACCACCCCGAGAAGTGATCGGCTACGATGCTGGGCATCGTGGAAGCGCACCTGTAGGGCGGACGGAGCGAAGCGACGCCCGCCGAAACATGGGTTCGGCATCGGCGGGCCTCACTGCGTTCGGTCCGCCCTACAGATGTTGCGTGTTCGACGGCATTGCCCCTTTGTCGAGGAGGAGCTTGCAGATGACGCGGTCTTTGTCTTGTGGGGTTGTAGCGGCCGCCTTCGCCTGGACTGTTGTTGGTCATGGTGTTGCGCAGGCCGAGTCGGCCGGCGACGCGATGCGGCTTGAGCTTGCCGCTCCGATCACGAGTTGGGACGAAGCCGTGCCGCTGGGAAACGGGCTGTTGGGCGGGCTCCTTTGGGGCGAGGGGGGCACGATCCGGCTGTCGCTCGACCGGGGCGACCTGTGGGATGAGCGCCCGGCAAAAGACATGCCGTGGGACAAGTTCACCATGGCCAATATGGTTCGGCTGGTCCGCGAGAAGAAGCCCGCGGAGATCACCGCCATCTTCGACCGCAACTACCGCGACGCCCATCCCACGAAGATCCCGGCCGGCCGGCTGGAGATCGGCGTCGAGCCCTCGCGCCAGGTCAGACGTTTTGAGCTCGACATGGCGACCGCCCGCGCCCGGGCATGGCTCCAGGACGGCACGAGTCTCGATGTCTTCTTCAGCGCTGTTGAGCCGGTGGCCCTGGTTCGCATCCCCGGCCCCGAGCCCAAGTCGCTGCGCCTGCTGGCGCCCGCTTCGGTGAAGCAGCTCGGATACCCCGGCCCGCAGGTTGGCAGCGAGGCCCACGCGCAGTGGTTTCTCCAAGAGGCCTCGCAGGGGTTGCGCTATTGCGTGTGCCTCGAGTCCGTGCGGCGCGGCGACGCAACGATCCTGGCGATCACGGTGACTTCCACGCGCGACGGGCCCGATCCGGTGGCCATTGCCCGCAAGCGGGTCGAGACTGCCCTGGCGTCGGGCTACGACCGGCTGTTCGAGGCGCACAAGGCGTGGTGGTCGAAGTTCTGGTCGCAGTCGCGGGTCGAGGTGCCCGACGTCGAATTGCTCCGCCACCACAACCTGGTCCAGTATTTCTACGGGTCGGCCTCGCGCCGCGGGGCGCCGCCGATTCCGTTGCAGGGCGTGTGGACGGCCGACGCCGGGTCGTTGCCGCCGTGGAAAGGCGACTACCACAACGACCTCAACACGCAGATGACCTACATCGCCTACCAGACCGCGGGCCACTTTGAGGAAGGGGCATCGTTTCTGGACCTTATGTGGGACCTGCTGCCCGCATTTCGCAAGTTCGCCCACGATTTCTACGCCGCACCCGGCGCCGCGGTGCCCGGGGTCATGTCGCTGGCCGGGCAGCCCCTGGGCGGCTGGCCCCAGTATAGCCTGTCGCCGGTGCAGGGGGCGTGGATCGGCCACCTGTTCTACCTGCACTGGCGCTATACCGGCGACGATCGCTTCTTGCGCGACCGTGCCTTCCCCTGGTGCCGCGAGATTGGGGCGTGCCTGGAGAGCCTGCTCCACGAGGAGAACGGGGTGCTCAAGCTCCCCTTTTCCGCGTCGCCGGAAATTTTCGGCAACGGTCTGCGGGCGTGGCTGAAGCCGAACAGCAACTACGACATCGCTTGCCTGCGCATGTTCTTCGTGGCCTTGGCCGAAATGGCCGGTGCGTGCGGCGATCGGAGCGCGGCCGAGCACTGGGCGGGCGCCGCCCGGCGACTGGGCGAGTTCCACGTGGGGCCCGACCGCGTGCTGAAGATCTCCGAGAACGAGGACCTCCGCGAGTCGCACCGCCACCTCTCTAACCTGATCGGCACCCACCCGTTCAACCTGATCACCATGGACGGCGGCGAGCGCGACCGCGCGATCATCGCCGCCTCGCTGAAGCAGTGGGATCGGCTCGGCACGTCGGCCTGGTGCGGCTACAGCTTCTCGTGGATGGCATGCCTTCGGGCCAGGGTCGGGGACGCCGAGTCGGCGCTTGCGAACCTCGAGATCTACGCCAAGGCGTTTACGCTGCGCAACGGGTTCCATGCCAACGGCGATCAGTTGAAGGCCGGTTTCTCGAACTTCACGTACCGGCCCTTCACCCTGGAAGGCAATTTCCTAGGCTCCCAGGCGGTGCAGGAGATGCTGCTGCAAAGCTGGAGCCCGACGCCGGGCGTGCCCGACACCCAGGTGATCCGCGTCTTCCCGGCCACGCCCTGGCGGTGGCACGACGCGGCCTTCACCGACTTGCGTGCCGAGGGGGGGTGCCGCGTGTCGGCCCGACGCGAGAACAACGCCGCCACGTGGCTCAGCGTCACCGCCTCGCGCGACGGCGTGGTGCGGATCCGCGACAACTTCGGCGGGCGCACGCCCCAGTGGAGCCGCAGCGACGTGAAGAAGGCGGGAGACAACTTCGAGGTTTCGCTGAAGGCGGGCCAGACGTGCTCCGCGACTCTAACGAAGCCCGCGGCGATTCCGCCGGCCCCCGCCGATGCCGCCCCCGCTCAGGGCTCAAAATCCTTGCGGAAGTTGTAGCTCTCGTTGCGATAGTCGAAATCCCGGTCGGTCAACCCCACGTTGAGCTTCAGGTCGAGGTAGGTGTACTCTTCCATCAGGCGCGGCTGCCCGCCCGCGTTCTCCGGCCAATCGTAGGCGGCGTAGCGGATCGGCAACTGCAACTCGTCGTCGATGAAGATCCTGGCCATGTGGTAGCGGAAGTACGGGCGGCGGGCGGGATGGGTGACTTGGGCCATCGTGCAGGGCCGGCCGTTGATCTTCGCTCCCGGGTAATACTTCACGTCGCACTCGCCGTACTGCATGTCTTCGTTGGCCACCTCGACCAGCCGCTTCATCAGGTTCTTGAACCCGATCTCGGTGATGGGGTAGCGGTTGTCTTGCATCGCCAGCTCGCCCTTGGGATCCAGCCCGAAGGTCATGTAGGCCATACGCAGCCCGCCGCGGCGTGCAATCAGCTTGCCGTTGTAGCGTCCCTCGACGTAGATCACCTCGCGCCCCTGGAGCTGCGCCGGCGCGAGGAACCGGAGGTAGACCGAGAACGGGACGGGGGCCTCTTTCTGCGGCGTCCGCCGGTGCCGAAGCTTGAGGAAAATGAACTGGGCATCCGACAATTGGCCGTCGATCAGCTCGCGTTTCACGAGGGTGCAGGTATAGTCTTTCACCTGATCCTCGATGTGCTGGTAGCGCTCCGTCGCATATTTCACGAGGGGCAGTAAGGGATGCTCCTTCGCCGTCTCCGCGCCGCACGCGACCGCGGCGACGAGCATCAGCAGGCCGACGAGACCACCTCTTTGCACCATGGAGATGTCTTCCTCTTGGAACAGCGGTTGCCAGCGAATACCCGAAGGAACAACGGGAGGCGGATCCGCGAAGAGATCCACCGGACGAGTAGTCGCTTCACCCGCCGAGTGGTCCGGCATGGACCGGACGCGCGGCATCAGTGAAGCATACAACACAATCTTAGAACGGCATTTCCGCTCAGGTCGGACGATCTCGTCCCGGCGGCCCACCAGTCGAGCTAGACCACGCAGTGTGACACGACTGGCAGGAATGGGGAAGATGTTCCGCGGATTCCGCTTATGCGTATTTTTCGGGGCAGTTCGACGAGTGAAGGCGTGCGCCCCGGCAGGCGTGCGAAAAGACCTTGCGTGATTCCGGGACATTCACCTGTAGGGAACGCCACGGAGGGCGTTCCCTACAGGACCTCCCGTGCTGTCCCGGAATCGTGCAAACCCATTCAGATCCGCTTGCCCGTCTTGCGGGCCTCGTCGATTTGTTGGCGGCTGCGGCGGCAGTAGTCGCGGAGGCTCTCGATCTGGTATTGCTCACAGAGGTCCCGCACACGGACGCCGGGCTTCACGGCGCGGACGAGGTACCAGGCTTCCATCCCGAACGACTTCTCCATTTCCACCTCGCCGGAGTGCTCCTTGAGGAGTCTTTCAACCTTCTTCTCGTTGAAATTCGTGTGGATCAGGGTGCGATCCAGGTCGAGCGTGGCCACGAACTGGCCGGGCAGCGGCCTTTGGACAGGAAAGAGGGACTGGTCCAATTTGTGGACAGGAAAGAGGGACTGGTCCAATTTGTGCGAAGCACCCTGCGGGCCGTTCCGGCGAATTGGACCTGTCCCCTTTTCCGTCGGGGGCGCGTCGAGCGTTTTGCCGGTGATGTCGATGAGGTTGCCGGCCCCGACCGGCACCACGTAGTAGTGGTGCAGCATGGCGTAGGCGCAAAGCGGGATGCCGCCGCCGTAGGCGCTCGGCCAGAAGACGATCTCCGCGCCGAGCAAGTCGGCCTGCTGCCAGAGTTCGGGGAAGTTGATGTCGAAGCAGGTGAGGATGGCAATCCGGCCGAAGTCGGTGTCGAACACCTTGACGCCCTCGCGGCTGGGCACGAGCCCTTCGCGCCAGAAGACGAAGACCTTCCGGTACCTGCCGGCGACCTTGCCCGCACGGTCGATGAGCACGGCCGTGTTGAACTGCTCCTGGCCCGCCTGCTCGCGGATCGGGCAGACCACGTACATGCGGTGCTTCTTGGCCACCGCGCCGATGGCCGTGGTCGTGGGGCCGGGGATCGGCTCGGCCTTGAATCCGGCGAACTCTTCGGGCAGGCAGGCGATGTCGACCCCCGCCGTGCCAGCGGCTTCGAGGTGCTCGCGAGCAAGCTTGATCTTGGCTTCATGCTCGCCGCCGCAACCGATGGCGATGGCAGCCACTTTGACCGGACGGCCCGGCAAGCGGGCCTTGTCCTGCGGCTCCCCGAGAGCCGGACACGCGGTCACGATGGCGACCAAAACGAGAATCGAGGATGGTAGGACCGATTGCATGGTTCCTTCTCCCGGCAGTCCCCTTCTTCCGCGAACCGGACGCTGAAGACTGAGGTGCTCGCGCGTCAACCGCGCCTGCCGGTGAGCAACGTGGCCTTCGACGTCCCTCCGTGGTACAGGCCGTACTTTCGTTCGGCGGTCTTGTCGAAGAACGCCTCCAGGCGGGACTTCAGGTCCGGCTCGATCGCCAGGCAGTCCGGCTGGCCGTAGAGATTGAATTTCTCGTAGGGATCGCTCTTCAGGTCGTAGAGCTCGTAAGGTCCGTCGGGCCGATGGACGTATTTCCAGCGGTCGGTGCGAACGGCCCGTACGAATTCCATCTCGTAGTACACCACATTCTCCCAATCAACCGCCTTGCCGTGCAGGATCGGGCTGAAATCGCGTCCGGGCGACTTGGGCCGAGCGTCCTTGAGCTTGTCGCTGAGGTTCAGATAGCTTAACACGGTGGGAAGAAAGTCGTAGTTGCTCACGAGGGCTTCGGACTTCGTGCCCGGCCGGATCGAGCCGGAGTGGCGGAAGATCCACGGGATTCGCATCATGCCATCGAAGGCGCCCATGGGCCGGGTGTGGTCGCCCATCCCCCAGATGCCGTTGGCGCCGCCCATCCAGCCCTGATCGGCGGCGTAGACGACCAGCGTCCGCTCGTCCAGGCCAAGCTCCTTGAGGGTCGCCATGACCTGACCCACGCCGTCGTCGACCCCGCTGGTTTCCGCCGCCACGCGGCGGATGGCCGCGGGATTGTTCAGGTATTGCTTGTTGTTGAACAGCCAGGGGTGCATGGCATCGCGATGGAAGGACAGCAGCGGTTTGTCGGCATAGTAGTCGCGGTGCCGATTCCGGGCCGGGTTGAGCAGGAGTGGGCCCAAGCCGTAGGGGCCGTTGTAGGCCAGGTAGAGGAAGAACGGGCGGTCGCGGTTCTGCCGGATGAACCGCACGGCACGCTCCGACCACAGGTCGGTGGCGTACCCCGGTTCGCGGCGGACCTTGCCGTCCTCGATGATCGGCATGTCGTAGAACTCGCTGGTGTGCCCGTGGACCATGGTGATCCAGGAGCTGAAGCCCTGGTGGGGCGTGAGGTTCGCGCCCAGGTGCCATTTCCCGGCCAGGCCGCACACGTAGCCGTTTTCCGAGAGGATCTTGGGCAGGGTGCGAAACTCGGCCAGCGTGTCGTAGGCCTGCGGCCCCATCATGTACTTGTCGTCGAGAAAGCAATGCACGCCGTGCTGCGAAGGGATAAGGCCCGAGAGGAACGTGGCCCGGGTGGGCGAGCACACGGCGTTGGAGGCAAACGCCCGAGTGAAGAGCATCCCCTCGTCGGCCAGACGGTCGATGTTGGGCGTGCGGATGTCGGGATTGCCGTAGCACCCCAGCATCCAGGCCCCTTGGTTGTCGGTGAGGATGAACACGAGATTCGTCTTCGCGGCCTTGGCCTCGGCGGCCTCCCCTGCCGGCGAGCACGGCAGGGGAGCGAGAATCAGCACTAGCGCGGCTAAGCCGTGAAATCGAATCATCGAACGACCTCCTTCGGACGATGGGTGGCATGCCGTCACGCGGCATGAGCCGCGGGTCGGCATGGATGGCGGAACCGACGCATCCATGCTCAGTGCGACGCTTCGCGTCGTGAGAGCATGCCACCCAACCGGCGGTCGCGGCTTTGTAGCGTCACTTGCTCAGTTCGGATGCTTTGCGGGCCTTTTCCATGACGCTTTCGATCGTCACGGGGCAGCCGCCCAGACGCTTGCTCTCGTTGGCGGCTTCCATGAAGGCGATCACTTCCAGCGATTCCTCGGGGCTGACCGGCGCCTTGCCGGTCTTGAAGAACCGCACGATCTGAACGATGAGGGGCTCGTATCCCTCAAACTTCCCGACGCTGGCAACTCCCTTCTTCCCGAACACCGTGGCCCCGTAGCCGTGGGATCCCTCCCGGGTGCCGCGGAAGGTGCCGATGCGCCCGCCTTCCCAGAGTCCGACCACCACGTCGTAATTCTCCGCATGGACGCGGGTGACCGACTGGCAGCCCGGGCCCATGATCCCAAACAGGGTCTCGATCCCGTGAATGCCGTAATAGAACAGGTCGGGATGGAACGGCATGGCCGCGGCCGGGCTGAAGGCATCGCAGCCGCGGACCCCGCCGACGGCTGGGTTCGAGCGCACGGCAACCGTGGCGGGGGCCATGCGGAGGCAAGAACTGGTGAAACACGGAACGTTGTGTTCCTTGGCCAGGCGATAGATGGTCATCGCGTCGGCCAGCGTGTTGGCGATCGGCTTGTCGATAAACACCGGCTTCTTCGCGGCGAACACCGGCTTCGCCTGGGCCAGGTGGGTCCGCCCGTCGATGCTCAAGAGCAACACGGCATCGACCTTGGGGAGCAACTTGTCGATCGAATCGACGATTTCCACGCCCATCTTGCGGCACGGCTCCACGGAGTTATGAAGGATGTCCATGCTCGCCGGCAGGTCGGGGCTGCCGCCGGGATAGCCGGCGACGATCCGCATTTCGGCTAGCTCGCCGGTCGCCTTGGGGCCGTTGATGATTTGGCTCCAAGGCAGGGCATGGGCATCCATCCCGATGATCCCCACCCGGATCGGCTTGGCCGGCTCGGCCGCAGCCGCCGGACCCGCGAAGCAGGCCGCCAACAAGGCCAACAGGGCCAATCGCCTCGGAATACGCCCACAGAATACGCGAGTCATGGTTGTCCTCCCATGGATTAGGTGGCTATTGGTTGTCGCTGCCCGGCGCGACCGCCGGTCGCGGCTTTATGACCGACCTCCGGTTGCGGCTACTTTTTGGCGGCTGCGGCCTCGCGGGCCTTGGCCATGACACTTTCGATGCTCACCGGCGCACCGCCTTGACGCTTGCTCTCGTCGGCGGCCTCCATGAAGGCGAACAGCTCGATCGTCTCCTCGGCGGCCACGGGCGCCTTGCCGGTCTTGAAGAACTTGCACACCTCCACGACCAGCGGCTTGTAGCCCTCGAACTTGCCGACGGTGCCCTTGCCCTTGGTCCCCTCGACTTCCGCGCCGTATCCATTCTTCCCCTGGAAGGCGCCCTTGCGGCCGTCGGCCCAAACGCCGGCGACCTTGTCGGGGGCCACGCGGGTCACGGTCTTACAGCCCGGGCCCATGATCGTGTAGAGGGTCTCCACCCCGTGTACGCCGTACCAGAACAGGTCAGGATGGTGCGGCTCCGTGTGGTAGGGGCCCCATGCGACCACGTTCACCGGCTTGCCCAAGGGCGACGTGCCGTTGCGGATGGCCTGCACGTCGGCGCAGTAGCGCAGCGACGAGCTGGAGAAACACGGCACGTTGCCCGCTTTGGCGAGCTCGAAGATGGCGATCACGTCGGCCAGGGAGCCGGCCATCGGCTTGTCGATGAACAACGGCTTTCGTGCGGCGATCACGGGCCGGGCCTGCTCCAGGTGCGGCCGGCCGTCGACGCTCTCCAAGAGCACCACGTCGACCTTCTTCAGCAGCTCGTCGATCGAGGGGACGATCTCCACGCCCTTCTTGCGGAGGTCCTCGGTGTAGCCCTTCACGCGATCCCAGCTCGACGGCAAGTCCGGGCTGCCGCCGGGATAGCCGGCCACGATCTTCACGTCGGCCAGCTCTCCGGTGGCCTTCGGATCGTTGATCACCTGCGTGAAGGCAATCACGTGCGAGGTATCCAGCCCGATGATCCCGGCGCGGAGGCATTGGGGGGCCGGCTCCGCGGCCAATCCGGGCGCGGCCAGCGCGGCCGCCAGGGCTACCACAAACCCGGTCTTTGTTATCCAGGACAAAGGCATTTCGTTCTCCTTGGTGCGGTTATGTGGGTAGGACGTTTCAAGAAATCGCTTGTGCAATTCCGCCGTAGGACGGCCTTTCTAGGCCGTCGTTCTTCCGAGACGGCCTGGAAAGGCCGTCCTACAAATTCGATCGAGTTGCTCCGAGAGCTACTTGCCGGCGATCACCAGATCGAGCCGGCGGCGGAATTCCTCCAGCGGCAGGCCGCCCTCTTCAATGGTCAGGAAGCCGTTGTAGCCGATCTTCTCGATCTCCTGACGCACGGCCGGCCAGTTGATGCTGCCGTCGCGGAAATGGACGAACGTGCCGCCGTGCCCGTCGGGGTTGAGCTTGAAGTCCTTGACGTGGAACTTCACAATGAGCTTGCCCAGGGCCCGGATCCACTCCTCGGGCGGCGCGTACTTGACGTGGTTGCCGATGTCGAAGTACGCCTTGACCCACGGATTGTCGAAGGAAGCCACGAACTTGGCGAAGAGCTTCGGCTTGACCCAGAGGTTGTTCCACACGTTCTCCAGCGCGATGATCACGCCCGCCTTTTCGGCCACCGGGATCAGCTTCTCGACGGCCTTGCGCGAGGCGTCGGTGGCTTCATTCTGGGCCTTGATGTAGGCCGCGTACTTGGCGTTGTCGCCGCGCACGACCTGGGTCACGTGGCACGAATCGTCGAAGCGGATGTCGAAATCCCAGGGATCGGGGATCGGGGTCACGCCGGTGCGGCAGGGGACCAGCAAGACCGCGGTGGCCCCGTAGCCCTGGGCCGCGCGGAGGGCGGTCCCCACGGCGGCGATGTCCTTCTCGACCGTGCCGGCGTCCGGGCTGTTGAAATTGGCCCAGCCGAACAGAACGGAGTGGATCTTCAAGCCGTACTTCTCGGCGAGCTTGCGCGCTTCTTCCGCTTTCTGCGGCGTGACTGCCCGGTCGCCCGTTTCCAGACCCTCGAACCGGGCGGCCTGGAGCTCGGCCAAGACCCGTTCGTTGGGCGAGCGGATCATCGCCCCATACAGCTTCGTCTTGAACTCGGCGGCCTCCGACCTGGGGGCGGTCAACAGGCCCGCCCCGGCCGCGGCCGAAACAGCGGTGGCGGCCAAGAAATTACGGCGACTGAGTGAGTGGTTCATCGGCATCGTCTCCCGTGTGGATGATCTGGGCAGGAACTGAGGGTAGGCAACGGGCATAGTATGGCGCGCCGGCCGCCGGGAGTCAATTTCCCCGTAGGACGGCTTTTCAAGCCGTCCGTGGAATGGGATGGGTGTGGCATGCCGTCACTCGGCGCAGCCGAGGGTCGGCATGGAACACGCTGTAGCGACTTCCATGCTCACCCGACCCTTCGCGTCGTGAGAGCATGCCACACCGTCCGGGAGGCCCGTCCCCGGTCGATTTTTAGCCCCTAAGGTGGGCCGGCGCTCCGCTTGTCCCACCCTACCTCTCTGTCAAACCTGCTGCGGCACCACGTAGGGCGCGCGGTAGGGGCGGGTGAGCAGGGCGTTGGCAGCCTCGTCGCCGGCGAATCGCTCCGCCTTGGGATCGAATGTGAGCGTGTGCCCCGTGCGGTAGGCGACGTTGGCCAGGTGGCACAGGGTGCTCGACAAGTGCCCTTCCTCAATCTCCGCGTTCAGATCGCCCGGCTTGCGGCTGCGGACCGCGGCGATCCAGTTGCCCACGTGGTCCAGGTCCATCATCGGGTTGCCGGGGACCGAGGAACTGGGACCCGGCTTGCGCTTCGGACCCAGGAAGACGTAGTAGCTCGAATAGTCGGGGATGATCAGGTAACCTTCCATCCCGAAGAAAATCACGCCCACCACGTTCTGATGGTCGACGAACGGGTACTCGGTGCCCATGCCGCCTTCGGAGTTGGTGTACCACTCGCGGGTCTCGAACTGCACGAGCAGGTTGCGCCCTTCGTACTGGCAAGCGAAGAGCTGGTTGCTGGGCGTGTCCTCGTCGTCCTGGTGGACCAGGTTGCCGCCCATCGACTGGACCTTGTTCGGATGGACGTCGATCCCCAAGCCCCAGCGGATCATGTCGAGCTGGTGGACGCCCTGGTCGCCGATCTCGCCGTTGCCGTATTCCTTCAAGAACCGCCACCGATAGACCGCCAGCTTGTTGTAAGGGGCCAACGGGGCGGGACCGAGCCAGAAGTCCCAGTTCATCCCCGGCGGAGTCGGGCCGATGTCGTTCCGCCCGCCCGCGCGGAGCTTGAAGGCGACGCCCCGGGCCATGTAGATCCGCCCGATCACGCCGGCCTTGAGCTTCTCGATCGCCTCGCGGATCTTGGGACTGGAGCGGCACTGCGTGCCGTGCTGGACGATCCGCTGGTACTTGCGGGCCGCCTCAACCATCTTCCGGCCCTCGAAAACGTTGTGCGAGGCGGGCTTCTCGACGTACACGTCCTTGCCGGCCTGGCAGGCCCAGATCGTGCCCAGGGCGTGCCAGTGGTTGGGCGTGCCGAAGGCAACGGCGTCGATCGACTTGTCGTCCAGCACCTTGCGGAAGTCCTGAAACAGGGCCGGGCGACGGAGACGGTCCTTTTCGCAGTCGCTGGCGGCGGCGTTCATGCGCCCCTCGTCGCAGTCGCTCAGGGCGACGATTTCGAGGTTCTCCTTCTGGCGGATCATCTGGCGCAAGGCGGCGAGCAGAGAATGACGCCCCCGGCCGCCCAACCCGGCCACCGCAACGCGAATCCGGTCGCTCGCGCCCCGGGCCACGGCGGGGGCGGCGACCACCGCCGTACCGGCCAATGCCGCCGATGAGGTCCGCAGGAAGTGGCGTCGGTTCGTCTCGTGCACGGCTCTGCTCCTCCTTCGCCTTACGTTGAGGCAGATTCTTCACCTACGACAGCTTAGTCGGCGCGCAGAGCCATGGCAACGGCCACGGAAAAAAGGCTCCTCGACAGAATTTGTGGGTGAAATCCCACGCCCAGTGGTGGTTCCGAGGTGCGTTTTCAAGGCATGGCAGGGCAAATGAATGACCCAGGCAGTAGGGCGGACGGAGCGAAGCGACGCCCGCCAGAACGCTTCTCCGACTCCGGCGGGCCTCACTGCCTTCGGTCCGCCCTACGCGGCTCGGCCCCTAATCCCCCATCCCTGATCCCTTCTTCGCCTCCGCCTTGGCCACGGCGTGTTTTCTGCCGACCAAGAGCAGCGGGGCGGCAATGTAGACCGAGCTATAGGTCCCGGTGATGATCCCGATGGTCATCGCGAAGGCGAAGCCGTGGATCGTCGGGCCGCCGAGGAAGTAAAGCACCACGACCACGAGCCACGCGGTCAGCGAGGTGAGGATCGTCCGGCTCAGGGTCTGGTTGATGCTCGCGTTGATGATCTCCGGGGTTTCCCGGGGAGCCTTGCCGCGGACCTCGCGGATCCGGTCGAAGACCACCACCGTGTCGCTCACCGAGTACCCGACGAGGGTCAGGAACGCGGCCACCTCGGTCATGCCGATCTTGAAGGGGTCGACCATGAGGAACGAAAGGCCGATGGAGCTGAGCAAGGGCGACACGTACGCGCTCAAGGCGAGAAACCCCAGGGTGATCAGCACGTCGTGGACCAAGGCCACCACGGCCGCCACGCCGTAGCTGAGGCGTTGGAACCGCACCCAGAGGTAGAGCATGATCAGGAGGTTGCTCACGATCACGGCGTAGACCGCTTGGACACGCGTGCTCCCGGCCACGCTCCCTCCGATCGTGTTCGACGAGGGGAAGTACGGGGCGTTGCGGAGGTGCTCCTGCATGGAGGCGAACAGCTTCTCGGCCTTCTCCTTGGGAAGATTGGTCTTCACGATCCAGGTGGCGTAAGGATTGGTGTCGCCCTCGGTGTACTCCGGATCCGGACTCGAGACGTCGAAGTCGACGACGCTCGCGGCCTCGCCGCGATCTTCAAGTTCGTTCTTGATCATCTGAACCAGTGCGTCGCGCCGAAGGTTCTGCCGGAACTGAAGGGTGGCCTCGGTCTCGCCCGCAGAACGCGCACCGCCTGCCGCGGCGGGGATCGCCGACTTGGGCGGCGTGGCCGCTTGCGACGGCGGCGGTGAGGGCGCTGCCGGAGCGGCCTTGGCAGCCGCCTGCTCGACCGGCTTCGCGGCCGCCCCTTTCTCGGCGGCCTTCTCCACCGGTCGTTTCTCGGCCGGTTTCTCCGCGGTCGCTTTCTCGGACGCGCTCTTCTCCCCCGCCTTCCCTGCCGGAGACTTCTCCGCCGGCTTCTCCCCTTGGGCCTTCGTCGCTGCGCTACTGGCCGGGGCTGCGGGCTCGGCCTTCTTCGCTGCGGGCTCGGCCATCGCCAAAAACGCCGCCGATGGATCCGCCGACGCCAACAAGGCGCCGCTCGGCAGATCCGACCGGGTCTGCTTCTTGGGCTCCGGGGCTTTCGTGCCCGCCGGCTCCGGGGCCGCCTTGGCCGGCGCCTCCGGCTTCGCGGCAGGCTGGGGCTCCGTCTTGGCCGGCGGCTTGCCCGCCTCCGGGGCGGCGCCCACGGAGTGGACGTCGCTGACGGTCATCGCGTTGACCGTCAGCTCTCCCGGAAACGTCTGCTTGATTTCATCCTGGACCTTGTTCAGGTACTCCGTGGCTTCCATGTCCGGAGGACTTGAGGTGTTGATCACGAACCGCCGGCCTGCCTCTTCGCCTTCGACCTTCGCATCCTGCACGACCAGGTCGGGAAGATCGACCAGCTTGGCGCGGACGCGGGCGATGTCCTGCGGTTTGTCGAACACGATCTGCACCGACACCCCGCCGGTGAAGTCGATGTTCAACAGCCCTCGCTCCCGAGCGACCACCCCCACCAGGCCGACCAGAATGATCACGGCCGACCCCGCGTAACAGCGGTAGCGGATGCGCCAGAAGTCGATGTTCGGCTTCGTCAGGAACCGCATCATCTTCAGGTGGCCGAGCCATTTGCGGCGCTCCGCCACGTCGAAGACCACGTGGACACAGAAGACGGCCGTGTAGAGGTTGATCGCCACGCCGAGGAACAGGGTGATCGCGAATCCCTTGATTTGCTCCTGGCCGATCGCGTAGAGGACGGCCGCCGAGATCAGCGTGGTCAGGTGGGAGTCGAAGATGGCCGAGAACGCCCGATCGAATCCGTTGCGGATCGCCATGCGCAGCGCGGCCCCCCGGTCGAGCTCTTCACGGAATCGCTCGTAGATCAGCACGTTCGAGTCGACCGCCATGCCGATGGTCAACGCGAAGCCCGCCAGGCCCGGCAAGGAGAACGCCGCCTTGATCGCGATCATGCACGCCAAGAGCAGCACCAGGTTGACCACCAGCGCCAGGGAGGCGACGATCCCGGAGAAGCGATAGTAGATGAGCATGAACACGCACACCAGCCCCATGGAGAGGATCATCGAGTTGCGGCCCATGCGGATCGTATCGCTCCCCAGCGTAGGGCCGGTGAAGATCTCGCTGATCGGGTGGGGACTGAGGGCCGTGGGCAGGCTGCCCGCGTTCAAGACGTTGACCAGCTCCTGAACCTCTTCCTGCGTAAAGTCGCCGGTAATCTCCCCGCTCTCGGAGATCGCGCTCTTGATGAACGGAGCCGACTGCAAGTAACCGTCCAGCACGATGCCGAGATAGTACTTGAAATTCTGGACCGGGTCCGGGAGGTGGGAGCCGGTCAGGCGGCTGAAACGCTGCGCCCCGGCGTTGTTGAAACGGAAATTCACGCACGGACGCCCCATCGATTCGGCCACGCTGGCCCGCGTCAGGTACCCCCCGTTGACGTCGAACTGGTCCTTCACGACCAGCACTTCCAGCAGGTCTTCCGGCTTTCCCGTCTGCGGGTTGCGGCGTTTCACTTTCCTCGTGGCAATGTCGGGATGATCGAAACTCTTCTCCTTGCCCTTCGCCACGGGCACCCACTTGGCCAACAGGTTGTTGTCGTCGTCGCGGAGCTCGGTCTGGTTCTCGGCCATGGCCTTGGCCCGCTCGATGTACGCCCGGTACTGCTGCCGGTAGGTCGTGGCGAGGATTCGGAACTCGAGCGTCCCGATGCGGCTGATGGTCGACTTCATCCGGCGGGCCTCGGCCTCGTCGGCCTCCGGCACGATGATCTCGATTTGGCGGGCGCCATAGGGGCGGATCGTGATTTCGCGGACCCCGCCGGGATTGATGCGGCGCCCCACGGCCGCGACCAGCTTGTCCATGTCGACCGCCTGCTGGCCGCTCGCGGGTTTTCTCGATCTCATCGGAACGCCGGGTTCCGCCGATTGCTGCACCTTGTCCATGGCGCTTTCCTGGATCTCGTAAACCAGGATCACCCCGCCACGGAGGTCAATACCCAGCTTCGGCGGCCACCCGAAAACGCAGATCACCAGCCCGGCAAACGTAGTGAACAACACCAGCCCGATCTTGCCGGCGTAGTCGGGCATCCGCCACAGCCGCGAGAGATAATAGCCCAACACGGACGGCACGATGAAAACGGCCAGCACCGCCAGAAGAGTCACGTACCAAGGCATGGGTCGAGTGTTCCTGTGCTGCTAACGGCTCGTTGTTTTCTAAGAAAGTCCCTGAGCGGAGGGTTCATCAGGGTTCAGGACTTAAGATCGAACCTTCTGCTCAAGTCCTGAACCCTGACCCCTGACCCCTCTCTTCAATCCTTCTTCGCTGGCGTCTCGTCCGCCGATTCCTCACTGAGGACCCTGGCAACCGCCGCCAGCGACACCTTCAACCGGGTGTTGTTGTTCTCGTCGACGCGGATGGTCACCGCGTTCGCCTCGCGGTGCACGTTGGTCACCACGCCGTAGATGCCCCCCTGCGTCAACACGTGGTCGTTCGGCTTCAGACCGCGGAGCATCGCGTCGCGCCGGGCCGCCTCGCTCCGCTGCGGCCGAATGAACATGAAGTAGAACATGACCAAGATGACCGCGATCGGCCATAGGGAAAGCCACTGCGCAGCCCCACGCCCACCCCCGGTCCCATCGTTTCCCTCGGCAAACAGCAAGATCAGCGATCCCAATGTGCTCCCCACGGCGTCCCCCCTCATGGCCTCCCGGCGTGCCCGCTCAACACAAACGGCCCGACCGCTCCCTCACAGCGGGCCTCGGCGCATATATTAGCCCAGTATCATAAAGGCTTGCGCCCCAAGGGACAAGGGCACCCCGACCGGCCCAGAGCCGGCGAGGTGCCCGGCGGCGAGGATCGGACCTGGGAAAGGTGAAAAGCGCCAAGTGAAAAGTGAAAAATGCAAAGTGTAAACTGTACAGTGAAAAACGAAGGGCTCGCGGCAACGTTCGCGGCCACAACCTCGCGGCATCGCCACCTCATTTTGCATTTTTCACTTTACACTCTTCACTCAGCACTCCGCCGTTTCCGTTTCGCCCGGCCGGCCAGTCGCCTCAAGGTTCTTGGTCTGGCTCCCCGCCTGTCTTCTCTATGCGACCCCACTCTCCCTTTTTAACACATAAGAACTCCTCGAATCGTCCCCGGGCAATGGCCGAGCGGGCATCGGCCAGGAGTCGCTGGTAGTACGTAATATTGTGAATCGACAGGAGGATCGGCCCCAGCATCTCACCCGCCATGAACAGGTGGCGAATGTATCCGCGGCTGCGGCGGCACGCGGGACACGGGCAGCCGTCTTCGATGGGCGATTCGTCCCGCTCGTACCTGCGATTTCGCAGCTTCAGCCCCCCCTGATCGGTGAACGCCATGGCGTTCCGGCCGTTGCGTGTTGGGAGGACGCAATCGAACAAGTCGATCCCACGGCGGATCGCCTCCAAGAGGTCTTCCGGGCGTCCGACCCCCATGAGATAGCGCGGTCGGTCGGCGGGCATGGCCGGGACGGTCAGGTCGAGCGTTCGAACCATTTCTTCCGGCGTCTCGCCGACGCTCAATCCGCCGACGGCGTAACCGTCGAACTGGAGCTTCGCCAGTTGCTCGGCGCAGCGCACTCGGAGATCGCCGTCGAGACCTCCCTGAACGATCGCAAACAGGGCCTGATCGTCGCGTTTGGCCGCCTCGCGACAACGTTGTGCCCAGCGGACGGTCCGCTCGGTGGCGTCGCGGACCACGTCCGGGGGACTCGGCAGCGGCACCACGTGGTCCAGGACCATCGCGATGTCGCTGCCGAGCTTCGCCTGAATCTCGACCGCCCGCTCCGGCGACAGGGCGATGGTGCGACCATCGATGTGCGACTGGAACTCCGCCTCTTCTTCCGTGACCTTGGTCCGCTGGGCGAGGCTCACGAGCTGGAAGCCCCCGCTGTCGGTCAGGATCGGACCGTCCCAGCCCATGAACCGGTGCAGCCCGCCAAGCTCCCGGACGACCTCCGCTCCGGGCCGCAGCGCGAGATGATAGGTGTTGGCCAGGACGATCTGCGTGCCGGTGGCGCGGAGCTGGTCGATCTCCAAACCCTTGACCGTGGCCTGGGTGCCCACAGGCATGAAGCCCGGCAATTCCGCCGCGCCGTGGGGCGTGTGGAGAGTGCTCCGCCGCGCAGCACAACCGGGGTCGACGCAGTCAAGCCGGAAGGAGAAACAGGGGCTCATGGAAAATGATGAATTGGGAATGCTGAATGATGAATGCCGCTCCCCTCCATCGTTCACCGTTCATCATTCATCCTTCATCATTATTCTCAGTCGCCGCGGAGCTTCAAGGCGTGGGTCGTGAGCTTGTCGCGGACTTCGTTGAGGCTGGTGACCCCGAAGTTCTTGCACTCCAGCAGTTCGTCGCCGGTGTGCCGGATCAACTCGCCGATGATGCTGATGCCGAGGCGGATCATGCACTTGCGGGCCCGCACCGACAGGGCCAGGTCGGAAATCGGCCGGCTCAAGAGGGCTTGCTCGTCGGGGCTGAGCGTTTCCGGCTCGAAGACGTCCAAGATGTGCTTCTCGGCGGCGAGCATCCCCAGGCGGAGGCCCTTGGAGGCCAGCATCTCCTTGATCTCGACGAGGCTCGTCTCGCCGAAGTTCTTGCTCGACAGCAGCTCCTGCTCGGTGCACCGGCAGAGATCGCCTAGACTATTCACACCCATCTTTTGCAGGCAGTTGCGGCTCCGCACCGAGAGCTCGAAGTCGGTCACCGGGATGCCGAGCACCTGGCTCATGCGATCGCGTTTCTTCTGGGCGTCCTCGTCGTAGTACATCTGGCCGGAGGCCTGGGCGTCGCGGAGATAGAGCCTGGCTCGCGGCTCGTTGGGATAAGCGTCGAGGATCCGCTGATAGCACTGCACGGCCCGATCGAACTGCTCCATGTCCTCGTAGAGAAGGCCGAGGTTCAGCAGCGGCCCCACGTGGGACGGCAACTGGGCCGCGGACCGCTTGTACAAGTCGAGGGCGACGTCGTCGTTGCCGCGGCGGTCGTTTTCCATGGCCAGGCCGAGCAGGGCGCCGGCATGGGTCCGATCGGCATCGACGGCCCGCTCGTACAGCGCGACCACCTCGGTCGGATTCCCTCCCAGCGCGGCCACGGTGGCCCCGCGCTGATAAAGGTAGTCGGCGGTCTGCTCGATGGCCCCCGAAAGCGCGTCCAAGGTGGCGAGCGCTCCGGCCGCATTTCCCCCGTTGCGCATCGCCTCCGCCCGCCC
>Ga0172371_10004184_pt1 | contig 21994 bp, 33 predicted proteins | sample Lak12m_FD_114543 | JGI IMG/M metagenome (GOLD analysis project Ga0172371, IMG submission 114543) | Freshwater microbial communities from Kabuno Bay, South-Kivu, Congo - kab_022012_12m | ecosystem: Environmental > Aquatic > Freshwater > Lake | place: Democratic Republic of the Congo: South-Kivu...
ATGCGTCCATAGTTTAACGAGGGAAAGGAAGAAGACGTCTCTTCCCGTTAGAAAATCCTTTGTAGAATAACACCCTTCGTAAGGGTGAAGGTCTTGGTTGAAATCCAAGGGGGCGCTCCATCGAGATATCGTCTAATGGTAAGGACGCACGGCTTATACCCATGTAATTCAGGTTCGAGTCCTGGTATCTCGACAAATGTTAACAAATAAATAGAGGCTGTGGGTTCGAGTCCCACCTCGAGGACTATTTTAATACATAAAGACATGAAGTACTATAGATTGTGGCAAGGAAAAACGGATCCAAAAGATGGACGTTGGTATCAGCCAAAGGGCATGAATAGCCCGGGCGGATTTGAATTTAATGTCGAACATGGATTGGTCGAAGAAATTACAGAACAACAAGCCAGATATGCCCAGTGGGGTTCTGGTAATTACAGAAGAAATGAGGATGGAACCTTCACATGTGTATGTGCAGATTGGGATTCCTCAGGATAATGCACTTTTAGTTAAGTAGGAATAACACTGGTGTGGTATACCGGAATCACAAGTTCGATGCTTGTAAGGTGCTCAAAGTGTATGAATTCCTTAAGTGGAGTTTTGGGAAAAGTTTATCGTACGTAAGCTTTTCTGGGTGGCTTAGGATGCTGCAGCAATCCGGCCTTCAACCGTAATCACCCCGGTTTTTCAACATACATTTACTTGCCGATGTGGCTCAGTGGCGACAGCACCGGTTTTGTAAACCGGCTCCTAACGGACACGCAGGTTCGAGTCCTGTCATCGGCTCCAATGGAGGTGTAAAGCGTAATTGCGTATCGCCCTGGTCCTGAAAACCAGATACGTCGAAAGATGTAGTGCAGGTTCGAGTCCTGTCGCCTCCGCAGCAGGGAGTTGCTCTGGTTGGCCACGAACCATATCGTGGTAGATTGGAGGTGTACCATCAACAGAGCAATGGCCCAGTCTCGAAAACTGAGAGTGGCGTTTTAATGCCATAAGAGTTCGAATCTCTTCGCCTCCGCAAAGCGGTACCCGCAGTCTCGCAAACTGCTATAAAGGAGTGGTTAAACTCGAAATCCAAGAGGAAATCGGCCGCATATTGGAGAGTAACGCACCGAGGTGGTGTCCTCGCCTGCTAAGCGAAGGGAGCGTTAACAATGCTTGAGTTTCGAATACTCTGCTCTCCGCAAAAAGCCTGCATCGTCTAGAAGGCAAAGGATATCGCACTCGTAATGCGAAGAAGTCGATTCGATCTCGACTGCGGGCTCAAGATATATAAATAAAATAATGGAAAATAAAATAGCTATGAGTGATGAAGGTGGTAAACGGCAAGAGACAAAATCTAGCGATAGTTGCACTGATGGTGGCGACCTTCCTAAACCCGTTGGGCTTCGACGTCTTATTCAAGATGGTATTGGACTCGACAGGCTCCTATTGGCTTACAACTGTGTTTTTCTACCTGGGTTCAGCGCTCTTCTTTGGCTTATATTTTTGGTTATCAGGTAAGAAGCCTGTAACTTATCTCATAAACACTTTACGTTCAAAACTTAATAAAACTAAGAAAAATGGCAAATAACGAAGGATGCAGTTGTTCCGGGTGTGGTTGTTCAGGATGCTTCTTAGTATTAGCAGCAATAGGATTTATTGCTATTGTTTTATTAGCAACTGGTGTAATTGTATTTGTTTAATTGGAGAGTAAAGCGACCAGGGTGTCATTCCCGCCTGGAAAGCGTGGAGGTCGTTTAAATGACTGAGTTTTGAGTACTCTGCTCTCCGCCCTGAACTTTTATGCTATTTCTCATGAATAAATAAAATAAAAACTATGAGATCACACTTTTTATCTGGCTCATTAATAGACTCGATAACGAAAGAAGAATTCTTAAAAGTCTATAATACAAATCCTCCTAATAAATGGACCAAATTTGCGTTCAAATATTTCTCTCAAAGTACATTAGAAAAAGATAGATGGTTAAAAATATCTGCTCAAATGGTTCTTTTTTCATTATTTGCATTAGGTTTTGTGAGCGTTGCTTTCAATTTAGGCAGAATATTTGAAATAATAACTATTATTCCTTTTGGAGTGATCTTAGTTAGTATTGGAGTATTAATGTTTGGTGCATTTATAATGAATAATCTTCGCATAAAAAGAATATGCAAAAAATTAGGAATAAGCAACATGGAATATGAGTTGCTTGTAAAATATTATTTGTAACGAAAAAACTATTTCTCATATTAATTTCATTTTTATTTCTTTTAGGGTGTACGAATACTCCTGAAAAACAAATAGAAAAATCGTTCTATTTTCAACGAGGACCTTCACACCGTCATAAAATGAAAGTTGAAAGCGTAAGAATTTATGATACTATTACTGTTGATGAAGTTTACGTAAGAGTTGATACACTTGAAAAAAGAATAAAAGAATTCGAAGAAAGAATTAAAAAATACGATAATTTTAGAGATAGTATTCGTAAGCTTAATATTCCTGATTCATTAAAACGCCCTCATTTTGAAAGAGGTAGTACTACGAGAAGAGAATTTGATAGAAGAAAAGAACATTTTATAACTCGAGAATCATATACTCGTATGCTTGATATGCAAAGAGACAAAAATATAGCCGCTTATTACGTTGAAATTATTACAAGTTATGACACTTTACGTTTTGCGGTTACACCTCTTACATATATGATAATTTGCCCGGTATTTATGCTGGAATAAAATTTAACAACACTTTAACAAAACAATGTTCATTTATTCAACTATAATGATTATATTTGTATTTTAACTAAAATAAACTAATCATGAAAAAGCTTATCGCATTATTAGCTTTCGCACTTATGCTTACTGTAAGTTGTGAAAAAGATCAAACTCTCTCAGAGTTTGTAATTGGAACGTGGGAATCTCAAGAGCTCGTTTTAGGTGATTCTCCTTTTGGTACTTTCACCGCGGTTATCAACTCAAACAATACATATACACTTAAATTTGAATTATCAGATGGAAGTGCCAGTATTACATGTCCTGCAACCGGGTATGAAATTAATGAAGAAAAAAGCCAAATCATAATTGATGAACCCGATTTTGACCCAAATGACAACGAAGTACCAGACGGAACACACACATTTGATGTTGAATGGAATAAAGACAGTAAAATAATGACGTGGCTTCCTCAAAATAGTGAAGATGATGGAGCGCCAACGTTAGTTTGGACAAGACAGTAAAATGGAAAATTGGACAGAAGATAATATTGAAACTTTTGTTCGAGATCATAAAGACCAATTCGATAGATATGATCCGAGTACATATCATGCCAATAAATTTTTGAATAAACTATATAAATGTTTTCAAAAAATTGTTAGCATTGTACCATATTTGTGGAAAGTTATCATTGTTTGGACTGTCGTAACAGTATTTTCAATATACGCTTGGAATTCTTGGATACGAAAAGATAGACACGAAATCACATTAAAACAAAAAATCGAAAATATACTTACATTTAAAAAATAAAAACATGACAGACGAAATCGTAATCAGCCCAGTAAGAGACGAAAAAATGAACTCGCACATTAACACTAGCGAAGTGTGGAAAAAAGCGTTTAAACGTGAAGAACTTGATGAAAGAACACGTGGCATGCACCCAGCATGGTATGAATACACAGTGCGTTTCGACGGTTTGAAACCCCTTCAGATGACAAAATTTCGTGAAATATGATAATTGCTCACAATCTTAACAAATTTCCTAACGGACATAACTCAGATTATTACTATGGTAGCATTCTTAAAAGAAAATGGATTCCCAATTGATTTACTTATTGAAACGGAACCATACGAAGAAAATGACCCTAAAGAAGGCTCCTGGAAAGGGTTCAAATCAACAGTCTATTTAGACCGAGAAAAAACAAAAGTATTAAAAGAATTTTATCATTCAAATTTGAGAGATAGAGTTCATTTTGCAGATGGAGTTTTCACAATACTGAGACATTATATAAATGAAAACAAAAAATCCGAAATATCTGGTTCGCAAACGTGATTATCATATATGGGAATTAGACCCATACAATAATTGTTATCGTTCTTATTCTACAAGAACTGTAACATATCCTGATGGCACAAGACCTCACGCTCAAAAACATTTTACTTTTGAAAATTTAACTCAAAATTATGAATTCTTTCCAATTACAAAAGATGAAATTCCTAAATATGAAAAATTTGGAAAAAGGTATCATAAAATTTGGAGCAAATATCATGAGAATGATGGCCACGGAGGAATTAAAGGAGCAGATTATTTAACAGACGCTGAGAGAGAATTCATTGGATTAGCAGTATAAGAGGAAGAAAACTTCCTCTTTCGCGTTTTATATAATTACTATACATAAAATTATGGCAAAAAGAATTATTTTAGTAGGCCCAACCTGCGCAGGAAAAACCTACATGCGTGATAAATTCCGAGAAAAAGGTTTTGATATCGATGTTTCATACGCCTCAAGACAACCCAGGCCCAGTGAAGTTGATGGAGTTGATTACAATTTTATTGATAAAGAAACTTTTGAAGCAGGCATAGAAGCAAACGCATTTTATGAATGGGTTAAATATGGAGAAAACTATTATGGTACGGGTTCAGAAGAATGGAATCGATCAACAGTATTTATAATGGAAACTGACGGAGTTTCCAAAATCCATCGAGCAGATCGTCCGGATTGTTTGGTCATTTATGTAAACACACCATTTGATACTCGTCTTAAAAGAATGAGAGAACGCGGTTGGTCCGATGAAAAAATATCGAAAAGAGTTCGTGTTGATCAAGCGAAGTTCAAAGATTTTAATGATTATGATTTACAAATAAGTAGTGAATGAAATAGTTTATGAGGATAAATATTTAAATGAAGAAATTTATTCTCATATTATTTTTATTACTATTTACATCATGTGTAGGAACTCGTTATAGTAGAGATTATAGCGAAAGAAGGGGTTTAATGTTATTAAAACCAAATGAATATGCAAGAAACAAACCTCTTAAATTCGATAAGGATAAATTGAAAAAACAACTCCAAAAGAAAACTAAAAAAAGAGACAAAAGAAGATGATTTACGTAAGAATTTGCCCGAAGTGTCATGAAACCGTGTCGTTTCTAAATGACGAAGATACAAAAGTTTGCAGAAAATGTGGAGAAGTAGTTTTTAATACAAGTAAAAAAGAAAAAAGAGAAGATGATATTAGTGAGGACATACCTCGCCCCGAGCTCGATTGATGGCTTAGGTTTGTTTGCGGCAGAAGATATACCAAAAGGAACCATAACATGGGAATTCTACTCTGAAATTGATATTGTTCTTGAAGAATTTTGTTTAACGAAAGTTCAGTTTGAATTTGTAGATAAGAATAAATAAAACAAATGGAGGAAACTCCATTTATGGAGGTATGGTGTAATGGATAGCACGTTGGTAAAATAGATAGCATTATTTGTGAATATATAATAAAAGAAATATATTCATGAGAAAAGAAATTGAAAAAATATCTTGTGAAAAATGTGGAAGAGAAATTCAAAAAAGTAATTATCAAAAACATTTTAAAGCGTGTGACGGTATTAAACATAAAAGATTTGAAAAATTAAAAGAATGCCCCTATTGTCACTTAGATATCTCAAATATTAAAGCAGGAAATCATGTTAGATGGTGTAAATTAAATCCAAAAGGTAGAAAATATAGAACAGGAAGATCTGCTTGGAATAAAGGAAAGAAAAAAGAAAATGATGAAAGAATACAAAAACAAGCAAATAGTTTAAAACGATCTTACAGAGAAGGAAAAATAATTAAACCAAAACATATAAAAGGACATAAACACACTTTAAAAACAAAGAATAAATTAAGAATTTCACAGAAAAAAAGATTTAAAGAAGGAAAACATAAAGGGTGGGTATTTATTAATGCAGATATTAATAGAAGAAGTTATCCCGAAAAATGGTTTATTAAGAATGTATTAGAAAAATATAATTTATATTCTAAATACACTATTAAAGAAAAAATGCCGTTTGGGAAATATTTCTTTGATTTTGCATTTTTAGAAATAAAATTAGATGTTGAAATAGATGGATACCAACATTATTCTAATTCAAAAAGTATTGAATATGATTTAAATCGAGATAATTTTTCGAATAATAACGGGTGGAAAGTTTATCGATTAGCTTGGGCAGAAATTAAAAATAATACAGAAAGTGTTTCTAAGTTTTTAAAATATTTAAAAAATTGTTCAAATAATAGAAATTATAACATTGATGAAATTTTAAAATATTTACAAAAAAATAAACGAAAATATGGTACATGGGAAGAATATATAAAAAATATTAAAATACAAAGAGATAAGAAAAATAATGAAAAAGTTAAAAAATTATTATCTGCTAATATCGATTTTTCAAAATTTGGTTGGGTAAATGAAGCAGCAAAAATTATAGATTGTAAAACTCAAAAAGTTAATAAATTTATGATAAGATATTTACCAGATTTTTATGAGAAAAAATGTTTTAAACGCGCCTGTATCATGCCTCGCTTCGAACGAGGAGAAATGTAATGGATTCATGGGGGTTCGAGTCCCTTCAGGCGTACAATTAAATGGGTGTGGGTTCGAATCCTGCTACCTCTACTATTAAATTTTAAATTATGGATTGGCAATCAATTTTTACATTTTTAACAACTGGCCCAAGCAATCGAGTATTGGCATTGTTGTTGCGTTTTTGATATTCGCAGGAATAGTAGGTACTGTATTTTATTACGTTTTGGACTCTTTCTTTGAAATATTCAAAAGACTGTTCGATTCAATTAAACGTAAAGATAAAATAGTCGAAGTACCAAAATACGTTACTCCGCCCGAAAATAAAGAAGCTGACAAGTATCTAGCGTTGTTAAAAAAGATAGTCGACGAACATAATAGTAGCGTACGACTGTAAAATAATCCGTTCAAAATTTTTTTCTGTCAAGAATTTTTATTATATTTGTCTAAACAATAAAAATAACATAATGAAAAAGATTAAAGCATTTTTAGCAGAATTTTTACTTTTCGTCTACACAAATTACATTGTAGAAGATTTCGATATCTATAAGAAATGGGCAAAACCTATCGTTTATGTAGGCTGGTATTATAGAGCAATTGTTATTTGGGCATTTAGTCCAGTATTTTTGCCGGAATTTTTGTTCAAACGTTCAAATACGTATAAAACAATGAAAGCTATTCAGGAAACTCCGGAATTTAAAGCTCAAATGGCCAAAATGATGCATATGTTTAATTTTCAAATATGATTTATCCTATTTATACATACGGAGAAGACATTTTAAGAAAAATTGCCAAAGACGTGGATTTAAAGAACTCCACGCTTTCGGCGTTGGTATCTGATATGTATGAAACCATGCATAATGCTAATGGCGCAGGCCTTGCAGCTCCTCAAATAGGAATGGATGTAAGAGTTGTTGTTATTGAGGAAGAAATTCGTGATGGAGAAATTTTTAGCATCGTTCTTATTAATCCCAAAATTCTCAATTATTCAGGATTTTTATCAGGGATGACTGAGGGGTGTTTAAGCTTTCCAGGAATTTCAGCATATGTTACTCGACCAATAACTGTTGAAATTGAATGGTATGATGAAAAGAAAGAATATCACCGACAACTCTTTTCGGACATCAAAGCTCGTATAATTCAGCACGAAATTGATCACTTGAACGGAACGGTGTTCATTGATCGTATACATCCTGAAGACAGGCTGAAACTTTTTTACCAGTTGGAGAATATAAAGAATAAGAAGGTTAAAACAATTTATCCAATACAATGAAACCCAGTAGCTTTGAACAGCAAACCGGGATTATCATGTTGGAAGGACTTAGAAAAAAATTAAAAACACTAAAAGCAGAATATGCTAAAGTCAACAAAAAATTTAATACTCTTTGTAACCAACTTGATGATCAATTAGAATGCGGCAATCCCCATTTTATAAACGAGGTATGTTCGCATCTTACTGTGCATTTAGCTGAAATGGATATAATTGAAAAAAAGGTGAAAGAAATATCTGAAATAATGGACAGCCTTATACTCGAGATATCAAATTAAAAAAGTTCATAAACAAGATAAAGGAAACATTTATTGCCTTATTCTTGATTATACAAAAAAAGAACTTGTTGCTCAAGGTGTATTAGAGCAAAAAGAAACTGACGCATTTGGTAAATTTTTAAAATAAATAAAATGGAATACGAATATAAATCGATTTTACTCGAAAATGACAAACGCATTAATGAAGTTCATAATCAAATTTTGAATAATCATTTTGCAAAAGGGTGGGAATATGTTGACAGTATATGTCAATCAGTTTCTACTGGAAATCAATGCGAATCACGAGGAAATATCATAATTATATTTCGAAAGAAAAAAGAAGGGTTAGATATAAAATGAAAATGGGTAAAAAAGTAATGTTTATTGGAGACATTCATGGAGTGAGTGATTGGGATCAAATCGCAAAAGATGCTCTCAAGCAATTCTATGAAATTGTCTTTCTTGGAGATTACGTGGACAGTTTTTTCGTTAAGACCGAAGAACAACTATATAATCTCAATAACATATGTACGTTTGCTCGTAAGAATGAAGATCGCGTAACTCTTCTTCTTGGTAATCATGACTATGCATACATTTATAACCATCCAGGAATAAGCGGACATCAGTATATGCACATACACGATTTTAAGAAAATGTTCCAAGATAACATCGATCTTTTTAAGATGGCTTGGGGATATACGAATCCTAATACTCAAAAATACACTATTGCAACTCATGCTGGTTTAACTTTATCATTTTGGAACAATTATGTTAAGCCTGAATTCAAAGAAGGCGGGTTTCTTTATCAATTTACTAATGGAGTTGATTGCCCAATGCATGAAGCGTTGAACTATATGCAGGACAAAGAAATCATGTGGAAAGTTGGAAGCACTCGTGGTGGAATGGGAACTCCTGGGCCTCTTTGGGCCGACTATACCGAAGTACTTGAAGATCGATATGAAGGTATCAACCAAGTTTTTGGACACACTCCTCAGCCATCGGTTAGAGTTGATCAATTCGACGGTGACATGATAGCATGTATCGATAGTTGGGGAAATAAGAAAGCATCAAGCTTACTTATCACTTTATAAATATTTTTCATTTGTGTGGCAAAGGGACTCTCGAGAGTCCCTTTTGTTGTTTAGATAAGGTTACATATTACTTACACTAGCCGTTCACAGGAAGAGCTCCTGTGATTCGTGTGTTAAAATGTTAGTTTTAAACAGTAGATTTAATAGATTTCTTAACAATTTTTTAACATCATACTGTATCTCAAATATTTATCTCTTAACAAAATGTTCATCTACATTTTCTTAGAATGCATAATTAAGATGATGTTAAATGCACTAGCCATTAATTTGAACACTGGTATTAAATTATATATATGATATAGAAAATAAATATGCAAATTAACTAAAAAAACAATTATAAACGATGGCAGGAAAAAATTTACTACTTCTCGAACGTTCCGCACAGAACCTAGCGAAGATTACCCGCAACGGAAAAACGATGTTGGAGGGTGTTTTTGCCGAGTTTGGAATTGAAAACCGTAATGGACGTATTTACGAAGAAAAGGAATATCTTCCTCACTTGGAATATCTAAAGAAAGACATTGCCAACGGAAATCTACTCGGTGAATTAGACCACCCTGAAAGATTTGAAGTTGCGTTAGGTAGTGTGTCACATAGAATAACTGAGTTATGGTACGACCAGGCAAAACGTCAAGTTTTGGGTCGTATTGAGATTTTGGAAGGTACTCCAAAAGGACAAATTGCTAAATCATTACTTGAAGCAGGTGTTCCGCTTTCTATTTCTTCAAGAGCAGCAGGTACTGTAAATGAAGATAAAACTGTTGCAATTCAACAGATTTATACCTATGACTTAGTTGCTAAGCCAGGTTTTGAATCTGCAACATTAAAAACAGTTAATGAAAGTGCTAATCCTCGTCAAGCTGAAATTAATCGAATGATTGCAGCTTTAAATGAATCCTCAAATTCTCGTAAAGAACATAGCCTCAATTCACAATTCGGACTTGTAAACGAAAATATTTCCATAATTGATTTGACGGATAAATTTCCTCAAATTAAATTACGTGAAGAAGCGAAAGCATTAATTAAAAATAAAAATAATGAAAATAATCAAATGGCAGAAACAAAACCAGAAGTTATGAAAGAAGAAACTGTTCAACAGTGGACAGAATTATTCAAAAAAGAACTTAGCGCCATTAATAAAAGATTAGATGAAATGCAATCTGGTGGTTCAACCGCCGATCTTGGTGCAATTAAAAAGTATATTGAAAAAATACGTAAGATTCAAGAAGATTCATTGAATTGGCAATCTGAAATCGCTAAGGCAGTTAATGAAGTTGCAACTTACGCAGATACACTTGCGGAAAAGAGTAACAAGCATTATAAACTAACTAAGAAGATTGTAGAAACAGTTGATCACAATGCAAAAACTCTTAACGCTACTCAAGATTGGACTGGCGAAGTTGCAAAAGTGACCAATGCAATCGGAGAAACTGTAGACCATAATGCAGAAATGCTTAACGGTCTTAATGAGTGGACAACTCAAATCGCAAAAGGTGTTAACGCACTTAACGAATGGGGTTCAGAAAAAGCAAAAGCTATCAATGATATCCATGACTGGGTAGGAACTCACGCAAAAGCTATCAATGGTATGCACGAATGGACATCATCAATTGCAAAAAATCTTAATCACTCAGTAAACTGGGCAGAAGATATGTTCGGAAGAGCAATATCAAAAGAAGACGCAGTTAAATTAATGGAATATGTTGATTTAGTTGCTGAATCAAAAGCAAATCCAGAACTTAAAAAGAAAATTGATGAAATGTTAAAAACTCATTCAATTACACAAAAACCTCTTAATGAGGCTCAACTCAAAGGTATCATGGTTATCGATACAGTTGGCAAAGTTGGTAATTTCAAAACCGAAGATCTCAGCTCAAAAAATACAGGAGTTGAATTTGATGACAAAACCGGAACTATTGTTTCTAAAATGAGAAACATTAAAGTTGGCAAAGAAAAAATGCCAGTTGGTGATGATAAACTTCAAATGAATCCTGATAAAGCTGGTGCAGCATTGCCAAAAGGTCAAGTTTGTTGCAATGAACCAAAAGATCACAAAACTGGTCTTCAGGCTCATCAATCAATAAAAACTACCGCAGACGGTAAAGGTGATGGTCCAACTTCCAAAATGACCAAAGATCAAAATCTTAAACTTGATGTTAAACCAGAAGGTAAACTCAAGGAAAACTTAAATAAAACTGAAGATATTCAGACCAGAAAATCAAAGCTTGATGAAAAACTCGAACAGATCATTCAAAATCTCGAAAAAGAAAAGAAAGTAGATGAACAAGTACGTCAAGAATTTCCATTCACCACTCTTTTAAGTGAAGATGACAGAAAGAAATTTGCTGGTTTAGACGCAACTGATAAACAGAAAGTAGCAACTGAAGTTTCTAAAGTTCCAACAACTGATCCAAAAGTAATCACAAAACTATGGGAAAGCGCAGTAAAACCTGAAGCAGTTAACGAACCACTTTGGCTACAACTTGCTCCAAAAGCTTACAGAGAGGCATTTGATAAAGCTCCAAAAGCTGTACAAGAAGGTTTAACCGCTAAATCAGAGTACTTTACTTTAAACAATCAGTACCAAATAGAAAACTTCTGGGAACAAAGTGGAATAATTAAAAGACCCGTTTTAACATTGAACGAATCTTTAACCGCTGTAAACCCTGAAGAAAAGGAACAAAAATATGATACACTTGTTGCAGGTGTAGCTGAAGCAATGAAACGTTACATTAACGTTTAATCAGCCAATGCACTATGTATCAAAAATTAACGTTTTGTTAAAAAATAAATAAAACAAAAAATAAAAATTAAAAATAATTAAAAACAAATGGCAAAATTAATCAACGAACAACAAGTTGTGCAAAAATGGTCTCCAATGATAGAACAAGTTACCGGTCTTAAAGATAAGAGTAAACTTGCATGGATTTCAAAATACGCACATTTTCACGCTTTAAATGAAAGCGCAGACGGTATGGGTGGTGTAAGTACTCCTTATGCAACTCTTTATAACGTCCCAGGTGTTGGTAATGTAGTTCCTGCATCTTTATCAGCTATGACTGGTGCTCAACAAACCAGCGCAACTTCAAAAGGTTCAGGTGACAAATACCCTGCACTTCTTCCAATGGCACTTCAGGTTGCTGCTAGAACAATAGGTTTCGACCTTGTTAACGTAGTTCCTATGCCAGGTCCAAGTGGAGTTATCTCCTATCTTGACTATGTATACGCTGGTGGAAAACAGCCTTGGGGTGCAAAACCTGCAAGCAATCTATCAAACGCTAACCCTTCAGGATCAGTTAGTGGACATTACCCTATTTTCGACAAGTACGATGCACCTCACGCATTCAAAGTACAAATCGATGCAACTACAGCAGCAGCTTTAGTTGAAGGTGAAACAGTAGTATTCGGTGCTCCAACTAATACTGTAGAAACAGAATATATTGGAAAATCAAGAATCGACGGTTTCTCAATGTTCAGACGTAAAGAAGAATTAGTTAACGGTGGCTTTGGTGCAGCTGGTCTTAACCTATCAGATGTATTCCCAACTACAGGTATTCTTGTTAACCCTGCAATTGCAGCTGACGGAACAACCTTAGGTTACCCAATGCTTATTTCAACTCTTGAAGATCAAGTACAAGGTTTCACCGGAGCTGGTCCAAAAGACGAAGATAACTGGTCAGGTACATTCGTTAATGGTACTTCTCTTTATGAACCAATGGAAAGAGGAACAGGTGAAGTTGAATATCCAAAAGCTCTTGGACTTCAAGTATTTACCGAATTCATTTCAGTAGGTACATATCAGGTAGCAGTTTCTGTTACTCTTGAGCAAATTCAAGACCTTAACAAACAATGGGGTATCGATGTAGTTGCTATGATTGAAAACGCTGGTATCAACGAAATCAGTCAATCAATCAACAAACACATCCTTTCAAGACTTTTCGGTCTTGGTTGGAAGAACCACATTAAAGCTAATACCGTTGAAGGTATCAACTTCAACCTCGATGTTACTTCAACTGCTAACTCAGTATCTCCTGCATTTGCATACAATGACGGTGGTGCAGTTGTTAATACAACTATGCCAGTTATAGGTTCATACATTGTTCCTACAGCTACAACCGCATTCGAAAATCAAGATACTATGATTAAGAGAATCATGGCTGTTATTCTTGCAGCTGGTAATATCGTAATGCAAAGAGGTAGAAGAGGTCCTGCTAACTTTATCGTTACTAACGCTAAAATAGCTACCGCTCTTCAAAGCAATGCTGGTTACACATTCTCACCAATCACCAACACATTTGCTCAATCAAACGGTTCATTGTACCCACTCGGAACAATAGCTGGTATGACACTCTATGTAGATCCTAACATGCTTTACACTGACACAAGAGTACTTGTAGGAAGAAAAGGTGCAGCTGACGAACCAGGAACAGTATTCTGCCCATACTTAATGGCTGAAAGCGTTAAGCTTATCACCGAAGGTACTGCAGCTCCTAAAGTTATCATCAAATCAAGATACGCTTTAGTAGACGCTGGATTCCATCCAGAAACTCAGTATCTTACACTTTACATTAAGACTGGCGCTGGTGCTATTCTTTAATCAATCGTAAGATAGTTAAATACAAAAGAGGAACTTCGGTTCCTCTTTTTTTGTCATTAAACTAAGAATTCTTGATACTGTTGAAATATCGTATCGTTTTAATAAGACCGTTATATAAATCTACTTTAGGCTCCCAATGTAATTTTTCTTTTGCAAGAGTTATGTCAGGTTGACGTTGTGATGGATCATCTTGTGGTAATGGTAAAAAAATAATTTTTGATTTTGATTTTGTTAATTCTAAAACTTTTTCAGCTAATTCTTTTATAGTAAATTCTCCAGGATTTCCAATATTAACTGGGCCATGAAAATCATCAGTTTCCATAAATTTAACTAATCCATCGATTAAATCATCTACATATTGAAAACTTCTTGTTTGCGATCCATCTCCATATATTGTAAGATCTTCTCCTTTTAATGCCTGAACAATAAAGTTTGAAACAACTCTTCCATCATTCTTTTTCATTCTTGGACCATACGTATTAAATATACGAGATATTTTTATATCTACATTATATTGTCTATTATAGTCCACGCAAATAGTTTCAGCACATCGTTTCCCTTCATCATAACAAGAACGAATTCCTATAGGATTCACATTTCCCCAATATGATTCTGGTTGAGGGTGAATAGTAGGATCACCATACACTTCACTTGTCGAAGCCTGTAACATTTTAATCTTTAATTTACGGGCCAATTTTAACGCGTTAATAGTACCCATAACACAAGTATTCAATGTTTGCGTCGGATCATGTTGATAATGCACAGGCGAAGCTGGGCATGCCAAATTATAAATTTCATCACACTCAATATAATAAGGGTGAATTACATTCCATCTAATAGCTTCAAAATAAGGATTGTTTAACAAATGACGAATGTTCTGTTTGTTGCCTGAAAAATAATTATCCAGACAAATAACCTCGTTTCCTTCTTGCAGAAGATATTCACAAAGGTGTGAACCTATAAAACCTGCTCCACCAGTAATTAATATTCGTTTCATAACATATTTTTATTTATAATAATACCATACGTCACCTTTCCAAAATACTTTAGCTTTAAAACAAGAAAATACATCTATTACAGGTTTAACACCATTACCACCCCAGATATAATCGTGACCACTAAATATCCCTCCATTTTTTATTTTAGGCCACCAATTATATAAATCTCTTTTTACGCCTTCATGAGAATGATCACCATCTATAAAAATAGCTGCTATACTTTCATCTTTAAATAAATCAGCAGTTTCTTTTAATTGAGAATTTGCTTTAATAACTTTTATATAATCTTTAAGAGGTTCACGTACTGACATATAATATTCATACAAAGATCCTTTTTGTATAAATTCATTTTTTGACATGTCTTTTTCGTGTAAAGTTCCTTCAAAAGTATCGATTGTATAAAAATCAATATTTTTTTTATTATTCATTTGTTTTTCTATTTCTGCAAAATATAATGAAGATTGTCCTGTCCAAGTTCCTATTTCTACAAAAATATCTTCATCATTTAAATGATTATATATACCAATACCACTGAGGATATGTAAAAAGCGAATATTTAACGTTTTCATAATACATATTTAAAGTTTTATAATTTATTCAATTCTTCAATTATTATATTTTTCCAGTAAGTCATATAAAGTTGTTCCATATTATCATTATATGAATATTTTTCTAAAAGTTCTGGGGTAATTTCTTCCCAACTATTTAATTGAATAATAGGGAGATTATAATCTCTATAAATTCGATGTTTTAGAGTGATCGGGATGCATCCTAAATATAACGCCTCCCATAATCTATGAGTATCTACTCCATTTCCAGGCGGGCATACAACAAATTTATATTTAGACATATTTGTGCAATATGACTCATAATTAAGTCCATATTCTTCGACTACAGGAAGGCTTTTTGATTTAAGAATTGAACTTATATTTGCTCTTGTTGGATTTGTTGATGAATTCCAATTGCAATAAAGTTTATGTTCTTTGGAGTTATTTCGAAGATTATCGATATTTTCTTCTAGCCATTTATGATTTGTAAATTTACCCTTCGAAGATCCATAATGATTTTCAATGCCTATAGGAATAGGAATTAAATCTGAATTATCATAAATTGCATTTTCTGCAAACCATTTTTTTATCGATGGAGGTTTAGTATTAAATCTTACAACATCGATAGGATAATCAGACATATGAGTAATTAAAACATATTTCCTTCCCGAAAATTGTAAATGTTGAAATAACTGAGGAATAAAATCTGTTTTACAATAAATGATAGCATTTTGATCATACATTTTCATAGAAAATTCTGTATGATCAAAATCGATTCCAAAATGAGAAATTTCAAAAAATTTATTTCCGTTAATGTAATCTAACTCAGCCATTCATTGATAATATTTAAACAATCTTCTCCTATTAAATATCTTCCATTATACTTCAAAAAATACGAATTATAAGAAGAACCAATATCTACAATAAAATTATTTGAGTGTTTTTCTTTAAATAACGTATTCAAGTAATTAAATAATTTATCATCTACTCTCTGCATATTATATAACTTTACATATTAAAAATCCATTTCTATCTTTTAAATCATCAGTAATAATTTAAAATTAGGCGGCAAAAAACCCAAATTAATCTTTGCTTCTTCATATCTCAGCTTATTACATTCTAAAGAAATAACTTCCTTTGTAAATTTACTATTAAGAACTCCGTCTAAAATGCATTTAGTAGAGCCCATCCCATTCCAGGTTCCAATATCTACAATGGTTTTGACTTCAGAATTTTTCGCTAATTCAAAAATATATTCTCCTAATTTTGACCCTCTATTTATTTGTCCTAATATCATTATTCTATCGGTTGTCCTACAAATGTGCCATCGGGATTTTCTATTGGAAATAATTTTTCTCTTCCTGTGAATCGTAAATTAGGAAGATCTTTTATATGAGCTATATGGGTGTTGATAATACGAGGCCAAACATATTTCCAAAGAAATGGTTGATCTGTGTTAAAAAATTTACCTCTTCCGCGCGGATCACCAAACAATTGTTGAAATGATAAAGTTTGTAAAAATGCTTCTCGATCTTTATCATAATGATCTTTATACTTATTAATGAATTCCGAAGTTGCACCCCACATTCCTCCACAAATAAATGCACCATGCTGAACATTATCTCTCATAATATGAAATTCAAGTCCAGATTCTTCCCATTCTTTAACTGCCGCAGCTTCTCTCGGATTCAGGCGTGAATCTGAGTCTCTTACAATGAAGCGGTCAATGGTAATATCTTTCAATGGTTCAAATCTCCAGAAAAGACCATAGTTTCCATCTGAATTTGGCATCAAAACTATTTCACTTGGTATATCAGGAGTTCCTTTAAGCTTATTAATTACATTAAGAGGAACTGTTTCATCAACATAAAATCTACAAGTCCACCCCGGATAAATTTTAGGTTGAAGTAATAAATTTTCATATGCTGCATCTGCATATTTTGGATTTGAACCCCAAACAGCAAAAGATATTATCTTTTTAGTATTTTTCATATGATTTTTCTTCAATTAAATCTGATCCATACTTTTTATTAATCTCTCGTTTAATTTCCGAACGTTTATCGTTAGTGTAATAAACTTCTCTTGCGAAACTAATGAATTGTTCGTCGTATTCTTTTTTTGCTTCTTTTTTACGAATATTATCTTCAACCGCCCATAAGTGATTATTCACATGAACCAAATCATACCAAAAATGATGTTCTATTGGATGCTGTTCGCATAGTTTCGTTAAAAGATCATATTCTTTTTGAATATTTTTTAATTTTTCAGGGTCTTTTATATTTGTAAGCTTAACCCAGAGAATTGATTGCTTATCATACAATTCTCCTATCGATATTGGGACAAGTATTTCCATTCATTTAATTATTTTCCAATTTAACTTAAATTTAGGTGGAGGGCTATTATCTTTTCTAACATATAGATGCATAAAGAGATTATCGTTTTTAATTTGCATAGTATCAATTAAACATGAAAATGAACTATCCATACAATGAACTTCTTTCGCGTTTTCTATGATGTGTATAAAATCAAATAATCTTATATCTTTATAATCTGCTGGACGTATTATTTTGAGATCTTTATTAATAAAATTTTCATCTATTACACGATCGTTATTTTTGTCATCATGAACAAAAATAAATTCTTCGTTTTCTTTTATTCCTATTTTATTAAAGGCTTCTTTTTCTTTTTCTAAATCACGCTGAAAATAAAATCTATTCCATTTTTCTTCGAAAGGTACACGCGCCATTTCGTAAAAAATTTCATCAAAAGTTTTATTATTTGTAGTTTTAAGAATTTCATGTAATTTTTGATGTCCAACTATTAAATAATTGTTATTAGGAGACACTTTTATAAAAAAATCGATATCACTCATATTCATAGTGATTAGTTTTAGATTTGTTAAATCTCTGTACATGTGATATACATTTTGAAAATTTTGAGGCTTAACAAAATTATAAACATAATCATATTTTTGAGAATAATATCTTATTATCGCATTGCATATAATATGATCGCCTAATCCTAAATGGTGATATATGAATATAGAGCTCTTCATAATATTAAATTATTCCGTGATCGTGTGTATATTGATTTCTATCATGAATAATGTTCATATATTTAATGGGCAAATTTAAGTTAACTAAATAAAATCCCCACATTCTTTCAATTATTCCGCAAACAGAATGTTTATTCGGATATGATTGAATGTTCCATTTGTCAGCTTCAATTATCTCTTGAATTTCTTGGTAATTGTCTATTATAAATTTTCCAAAATTTTTAAATACTTCAACCGGGCCTACACACATGGAGCCTATCCATCCAAAGGATAATATTTTTTGGTAATTGATGAACATTTTTAATTTTTGAGAAGAATAATCACATATTTTAACTAATTGTTCAGGAGATAAATAAAGAGGCCCGCCATCAGGCTGTTGTAACGAATTAAAAAAGGTATTGTAAAAAAGTTGATTGGGATTTTTTTCTAATTCATTCATTATATTATTGATGGAATCCTTCTCAAAAATTATATCGCTATGAACCATACCTACATGCGTACATCCGCTTGTTAAATTTTCATTCATATAAATATGAGGTATTAAACTATATTCCAAATACCTATGCTCTTGAAAATATTTGTTATAAAATGAAAGCTCATATTCCTTTATATTTTCAATTTTTTTAGAAAAATTTTCATCATTTTTTGGATAATTATCATTAACGATATAACAATACACCTTTTGTTTTTCTTCAGGCAGTAGATTATTAGTTACTTCATCTCTAAATTCTCGATGAGAAACAGAATATATTTTTAAATTTATCATAATAAATCAATTAAATGTTTAACAATTCTTTTTGCAGCATTTCCATCCCACAACTCAGGAATGTTTCCCCGTTTCCACTGATTATTGAGTAATTTGTTTAGTGCAGGTCTAATAGCTGACGCATCATTACCTATTAATTCGTTTGTTCCTATATTTATAGTTTCCGGTCTTTCTGTATTATTTCTTAAAGTAATACACGGAATATTCATAAATGTTGTTTCTTCAGTTATTCCTCCTGAATCTGTTAATACACCTAACGATTTTTCAACTAAATAATTAAATTCGAGATAACTTAATGGTTCTATAATATGAAGCCTTGAACAACTAATATTTATATTGCTCAACATTTTAAAAGTTCTTGGATGAACGGGAAAAATTAATTGTAAATTTTCTGAACTGTTGATTATTTCTTGCAGTATAAGTTGAAGTGTTATTATATTATCAACATTAGACGGGCGATGTAATGTCATTATTAAATATTCTTTTTCTTTTAAATTAAGATAGTTCCAAACGGTTGGCTTAAAAAATTTTTGGCGAAACTTTATCAAAGTATCTATCATAGTATTGCCGACAAAAAATGCGCTATTTTTATTTACACCGGTACGTTCTAAATATTCTTTTGCTTCTTTAGTAGTGGTAAAAAAATAATTTGATATACTATCAGTAACAATTCTATTAATTTCTTCAGGCATGCTCCAATCATTTGAGCGTAAACCAGCTTCAACATGAGCAACTTTAATTTTCATTTTTTGTGAAGTTATTGAACACGCCATCGTTGAGGTAACATCACCCACAACTACACAAATATCTGGAGATTCGTTTTTTAATACTTTTTCATATCCTATCATTATTCCCGCAGTTTGTTCAGCTTGAGTACCGCTGCCTATTCCTAAATTAATATCTGGATATGGTAATTCTAATTGTTCGAAAAAAATATCGCTCATATTTTTATCGTAATGTTGGCCAGTATGAATCAATCGAAAATCGATATCATTTCCTTCTTTTTTTTATGTTTAACGGCATCTATCAACGCTGCGGCCTTAATAAAATTTGGGCGAGCTCCTACAATAATATCAATTTTCATAATCTATAGTAATCTTTCATCCAATCAATTGTACGTTTTACGCCTTCTTCTAAAGAAACTGTTTGTTTATGCTTCAATTCATCAATAGATAAATCAATATTTACCTTTTTAAGTTTAGTAGTAAGCATTTCCGATTCTTTATATTCGATTAAATCCTTCGATGCGCCTGTATAACTCCAAATTAAATTAGCTAAAGTTTCAATGTCATGAAACTGATTACTACCAATATTGTATACTCTTCCGGGAATAAAATTATCACTAATATTAGCTACAGTATTGACGCAATCATCTATATATGTACTCGATCTATAATGTCCTCCAAAAACTGTAATAGGTAAATTATAAAGAGCGTGATAACAAAATTTACAATTAACTGAACGATACGGGTGATAGTACTCGCCCGGGCCATAAGTATTAAAAAGCCTTACAATTACTGTTTCAGTTTTATATAATTCGGCTGAATTTCTAATTTGCATTTCATTTGCCCACTTTGAAATAGCATAATCATTCATTTGTTTTATTTCTATTTCATTCATTATGCTTTCTTTCATAATTCCTTCAAAATCTCCATACACTTCAGAACTAGAAAAATGAACAAGTTTAAACTTTATTTTTTCTTGTAGTCTTATAATATTTTTCAATCCAATCAAATTAGATCTCCACATTTGTTCAAAATAATCTTCTCCATTCCATCTTCCAAATTCTGCCGCGCAATTATAAACTAAATCAAACGGCCCGGCCTGTGTAAAGATTCTTTCTAATTGTCTAAATTCGCTAATATCACAGCGAGAATATGTCCATTTTTCATTACTCATTTTTTGTATAAATCCAATTTCTCCTGGATAGTGTTGTATATCAACTCCAAAAACTGAATGCCCTCTTTTTTGAAGTTCAATTAGTAGTTTTTGGCCTACAACGCCCTTTGATCCTGTTACTAATATTCTCATATCAATTAAATATTTTTGTTATTTCTTCCGGAAATTCTTTATTTGAGAAAACGGAAGATCCATTTTTTACTTTAGTAAAGTGTAACACATTTTTAAACGCGTTAAAATTATAATTATTTAATTTACTAATTTTTCCATTTTCATTCCAAAAACTATCATGAATTATAAAATAATCTACTTTATCCTTTAAAATGTCAATAGAATGTTGTCGAGTCCAAGCGGGGTGAGAATCAATAAACGCAATAGAATAATGAAACTCAAATTTATAAATTTCTTGTTTAAATAAATTTTCGTTTAAAAGAAAAATTCGATGATCATCATTTTGGTAATTAAGAAATTTGTTAAACCATTTTTCTTCAAAATCGTAGCTATATAATTTTCTTCCTTGCTTTTCACATAATAAATGAAGTAAAGGCGTACTATTATCTCCCATCCCCATTTCGATAACATTTCCATCAGTTATAGTATTAACTAAATGAATTAATAGAGGCTGATGACTTCCCCACGTTTCTGTGTTTGACGTCCCTGTTAAATAATCTAAATAAGATTTTTTGTATATATCGGGCAATTCATTAATATATTTATCGTTAATTTTCATTTGATACTAAATTTTATTCTTAAAATATAATTTTGATTTGTGTTGTCTTGCGATATCTTGATCCCATATATATGTGAAATTATCTTTTGCGTATGCTGCAAATGGATAAAATGTATATGATATTAATTGTTTAGAAGTTATTAAATGATTATAACTATCGTCTGTAGTTGTTTCGAATTTTTCAAGATAATCAATAATTTTATCATATGCTGTATTTCTAATTATCATTGCTAACGTACATTCTGTAAATATAGA
>Ga0172371_10004187_pt1 | contig 21968 bp, 20 predicted proteins | sample Lak12m_FD_114543 | JGI IMG/M metagenome (GOLD analysis project Ga0172371, IMG submission 114543) | Freshwater microbial communities from Kabuno Bay, South-Kivu, Congo - kab_022012_12m | ecosystem: Environmental > Aquatic > Freshwater > Lake | place: Democratic Republic of the Congo: South-Kivu...
GCCTTAAACGAACTACAAGTTATTCAATTTCAGAAACACGTAGAAAGAATTAAACATCCACATTTTGTTCTTTACGTGAAACAACTTCTTGAAGAGAAATACGGAAAAGATGTCGTAGAAAAAGGTGGACTAAAAGTATACACAACTCTTGATTCAAACCTTCAAGATTATGCAGAAAAAACAGCAGAAGAAATCGGTAAAAACAACGCAAAAAGTTACGGAACAAACAATGCCGCAATCCTTACCGTAAACGCAAAAACAGGACAAATTTTAGCAATGGTCGGATCACGTGATTACTACGACGAATCTATCGACGGAAACGTAAATGTCGTCGTTCGTCCACGCCAACCAGGATCTTCATTTAAACCAATTGTTTACGCAGAAGCCTTCTACAATGGCTTTGCTCCGGCAACTCCACTATATGACGTACCACTAAGAGTAGGCGAAGACAGACCACAAAATTACAGCGGAAACTGGCTTGGACAAATCTCTATTCGCCGTGCACTAGGACAATCAAGAAATATCCCGGCAATCCAAGCTTATTTCCTTGCAGGACAACAAGGTCCGGTCATCGCCCTTGCAGAAAAATTAGGAATCACAACTCTAGATCCAACACACAGTTATGGTTATCCACTTGCGATCGGAGCAGGAGAAATTCCACTTTCAGAAATGGTTACAGCTTATGCAACATTTGCAAATGGAGGTAAAAAACCTGAGCTAACAGCCATTTTAAAAGTCGTAAATTCAAACGGAGATATTTTAGAAGAATGGAAACAAAAAGAATTTGATGAAGTTTTGGATCCACAAATCGCATATTGCATAAACAGCATTTTGTCAGACAAAGCCAACGCCGTAAGCTCAAGATTACATATAAATGGACACACAAATGCCGCAAAAACAGGAACATCTACAAAAGAAAACAAGAAAGAAGCCGCAGGAAAAACAGTTGCACCAGCCGATGGATGGACAATCGGATATACTCCAACTATCGTAACTGGAGTTTGGACAGGAAACACAGATGGCTCAGGACTAGCATATTCTGCAGATGGAGTAACTACAGCCGCACCTATTTTCAATGCCGTAATGTCATACGCATTAAAAAATCTTCCTGAAGAATCATTCCCACGACCGGAAGGCATAAAAGAAGTTTCTGTCTCTACAGCATCAGGAAAACTCCCAGGAACAAACACACCAAAATCATTGATAACTACAGACATTTTCCCAAGTTTTGGAATTCCTACGGAAGTCGAAACAAATTCATTCTACAAAGTAAAAATCGATAAAGTTTCAGGATTACTTGCGACGCAGTTCACTCCACAAGATTCAATCCAAGAAGTACTTTATCAAAATTACGAAATTCCACCACAACTTTCTATTTTCAAAGAAGACATCCGAAAATATTTCGCATCAAAAGCCGACGCAGCGCTTAAAGAGGGCGAAACTTCAGTTGGAGGCATCGACGAAACCACAGGAGTAAAAATAATGATAGGAGTTCCGCCTACAGAATATGACAATATTCACACAGCAGATACTGCAAAAAATCCACCAACAATTTCGATCTTAAGCCCAGTTTCTCAATCAATAATTTCCCTTGGAGACAGCAAAAACAAAATTGTTGTAAATGTGAAAGCAGAGGCAAAAAATGGAATATCAGAAGTTCAATTCTTCGTAGATGACAAACAAGAATTAACAACAAATCTCTCTCCATACACAGGATATTTAACATTCTCTAAATTCTTCACTTCAGGAAAACATTTGATCGTCGCAAAAGTTATCGATAAATTAGGATACAGCACATCATCTGCAATAGAGATAAAAATAGAAAACCCATCTTCAATAGGCACACCTGAAGTCCCTACGACACCTGTAATTCCAGCCCCTACAGAAGCAACTTCAACGATTCCAACCACAATCCCAGAACCTCAAGGCGCTCCCGCAAAACCACAACCTTAATCTTCTCCAACAGTTTAACCATTTACTTTTAAGCATATTTATGTTAGAATATTACGATATATTCGAATATAAATATGCAATATACAAAGGAAAAACTGGAGTCCCTTCAACGAAGATGGACGACAACAAGAGGCAAAAAACTGGTTACAGCAATCAAAAAAACACATTGCTACCTAAATCCAACCCTTTTTCGCGAAAAAGTAAAAGGACTTCCTGGAATCAATGATCCGGAATTAGAATATGGCGTAGATCTGCGAGGAATATCGCTTTCAGGATTCGATTTTAGAATTCAAGTCCAAGAAGATGATGGATTTTCTGAATCTTTAGCCATTCTTGCAAACATACATTTCGAAGGAGCAACTCTTCGCCATTGTAATTTTCAGGAAGGAAAAATTCACGATTGCGACTTTGAAGATGCACAATTAGCACATTCAGACTTCAAAAATGCACACATCACAAATTGTTCATTCGAAAACTCAGACATGACAGGAATAAATTTTATAGATGCAAATATAACAAATTGTAATTTTTCAAGCGCAGATTTAAATGATATATCTACTGCCGGCGCATTAATTGACGAAAAATCAACATTTGGGAAAATGCTAAAATCAGAAGAAGAAAAGAATTATCATTCAGCAGCAATCGAATACAAACAAATCAAAGAAATGTACAAGACCTCAAGTCTGCATGGACAAGCCGACAATTTTCATTACAGGGAAATGGTTTCAAAAAGAAAAAGACTTTCAGTCCTAAATCCAGTTAGATGGTCTTCATATATTTTCGGAGATCTTCTTTGTAAATATGGAACTTCGTTTATCAATGTATTTTTGGCTTCAGCACTTGTAGTAATAGCCTGCGCGTTATCTTTCCAAATTTTCGATAGCCTGATGTTTTACAACACAAAGGTCACGGATTATACATTCATGGACTCTCTCTATTTTAGCATCACAACCTTCACAACACTCGGTTATGGCGATTATCATGCCGTCGGGGCAGTCCGCTTCATTGCCGCGGCAGAAAGCTTCATAGGCATAGCCCTAACCTCTCTATTCACCGTCATTGTTGCCAGAAGTATTATCAGGGATTAAGTCTTTACTCCTGACAAACGGCACATATTCGTATATACTAACTTTAACTGTTCTTAAAATTTAATATAGACAATTTAATATGGAGAATTTAATCCCAGGAATAATAATGTCATTCAGAGAAGGATTAGAAGCATTTTTAATCGTGGCATTAATCCTAAAATTCCTAGAAAAAACAAGCAACAAACATTTGAACAAAAGCGTAGGCTATGGACTTACAGCAAGCATTTTATTCTCCTTGATTATAGGTTTCTTATTATATCTACTCGGAGTTCAGTTCGACAAAATGGATGCAATCGGAAAATTATGGGAAAGTATTGCCAGTTTGATTGCAGTAGGCTTAGTAACATCATTTATTATATGGATGATCCAGCAAAGAGGTGAGATTAAACATTATGTTGAACAGAAAACAGCAACCAATCTGACAAAACTCGGAGTATTCATAGTTTCATTCGTTCTAATTTCCAGAGAAGGAGTGGAAATCGCAATCTTCGCATTTGCAGGCCAATACCATTACCTTTCTATCCTTATCGGAATAATTATTGCAATGGTTGTAACTCTTGGAGTTTATTTTTCATTGGTTAAAATCAGCATTTCGACATTATTCAAAATAACTTTGCTATATCTAATAATTCGAGCCGGATATTTATTTGGATATGGCATTCACGAAGGCTTATCTGCGTTACACAATCTTAACTATATAGATTCAAATCATATCCTTTTAGTAAAAGCATTTGACGTTTCCAAGACAATTTTAAACCACAAAGAAGGGCTAATCGGCTTACCCTTAAATGTTTTACTTGGTTGGTATTCAAAACCGGAATGGATTCAATTATTCACACAATATTTATTTACGGTTATACTTTTGGCATACTGGCTAAAACCAACAAAAAATAATTCAAAATAATTAATCAATATTATGAAAATAATAAAATCAATTTTAGCCACATTTTTAGTTTTAACATTTATTCCAACAGCTTTAGCTCAGGCCACTTTTTCCGACATCGACAGCCAAGAATTATACCCTGATGCAATCCAATTTCTATACAATAATCAGATAGTAAAAGGATACGACGATGGAACTTTCAGACCACAAAACACGATAAGCAGGGCGGAAATGGTCAAAATAATCGCCGAAGCAAAATTGAAATACAATGGCCTTTCTCCCGATTTTCTAGAAAATTATTCAGGTTCAAATTGCTTCACGGATGTACCCGCATACGAGTGGTACACAAAATATGTTTGCTACGGAAAAGAACAAGGATGGATTATCGGTTACGAAAACGGCCAATATTTCAGACCGGAAAATACAGTCACTTTCGTTGAAGGATTAAAAATAACTTTTGAAGGATTTGACTTAAACTACATCGAAACTTCACCTGTCTGGTACAAAGGACTCGTACAAACAGCATCCGTAAATAACTACATTCCATTCGATGTATATAGCTTTACCAACGGGCTTAAACGAAATCAAATGGCCGACCTTATCACACGTATTTTAAAATACGAGATAGGAAACTTTTCTTTAGACACTTATCTTGGAGACAGAAAAGACATAATCGTTACTTATGAAACTATCGAAGCCGGAGCTGATTTATCAAAAACAAGCCCTCAAGATAGCCAAGATCCAATCGTCGAACCACCAGTCGTTGTTGATCCAGTTGTAATCGATCCGCCAATAGCAGTTGAACCTGTCGTCACAAAGCCAAGCGCACCATATGTCTATTTCGATTACAATTCAATGAAAGATACAAGTTTTGACATAACCGTTTATGATGGATTTAGCGATGGAGGAAAACCAATTGTTTCATACAACGTATACAACCAAATAACAGGAACTAATAAATTATTCAAAGTGCTCTACAAAGAAAAATACGCAGAAGGAAGATTCACACTAAACAATTTAGTAAAAGATGCAGAATATATATTTGTAATAAAAGCCGTAAATGAAGAAGGACTAGAGTCAGAAAACGGAGATTTATTGGCCGTAACTAGCGGTGCACAAACTTACTACATTGTTCAATTCGCAGGATTTGATAAACCGGAAGTTCCTAGTCTTTCAATAACAGACCAAACTTCAAGCTACATCACTCTAAATTTTACCGCTCCGGCAAAAGGGAATATAGAACATTACGCTGTTGAAATCAGAGATGGTGAAAACTATGTACCATACAAAATTATATCCTTATCAGACTTCGGAAACGGGAAAAAAGACGGACCAATAACATTATCCGGACTGACAGCGGACGAACAATACGACATGCGGATAACCTCAGTAAGTAGCGACAGACAATGGGGAAAAGAATCATTAATTTTGAAATTCATAGCCAAAAAGAATGGTTATAATTTAATTTCAAAAGAGTAAACATTCATGCCTGTCGTTACAAAAGCAACAACACTTTTTTAGCATATAATGTTGCCGAAAAATCAGATTTTGATAACATAACAATCCAGGACAATATTGACCCAAGGAAAACTTTAAAGTATACTTAGTATGTTAAAAGTAACACTAAGTAAACCTATGACAACAGTATCATTCAAAGCAGAAGAATCTTTTAAAGCAAAACTGGAAATGCTAGCAACTAAAAAAGGAATAAACACTTCCGCCTACATCAAGATGATCATAACGAAAGGAATCAACGACGACTTATCTGAGATTACAGAAAACGGCCTTACTGTAGCAGAAGAACTCGACATTCTTTCCAAAGAAAAAGAAGACAAAGCGCACGGACCATTCAAAACGACAAAATCAATCATGAACGCATTAAGAAAATGAAATGGAAATTATATTTACAGACAGTTTCAAATCAAGATTTAACAAACTGCCCAAAAAAATACAAGAAAAATTCGAGAATCGCCTAGAAATTTTCATAAAAGAACCTGCTAATCCACTACTAAAAATTCACACACTAAAAGGAAACCTACTCGGACTTCGGGCTTTTTCGGTAACCGGAGATTATCGAGTTCTTTACAGAATGGTTAACCCCTTAACAGCAAAATTGATAGATATCGGCACGCATAATCAAGTCTATTAATAAACACCAAACGCCTACTTTCCAAAACCCTTCTTTCAGATTTTTTTAGAACTGTTTACGAAAATTCCTAGGCAAGTTATAATGTTCTCCTTTGTTATTTAACCACTAAACATATGCTAGGAACAGGAACAGAACCAGCAGCACCAGGAGAACAAATCGATTTTACAGCTCCAGGAGCCGTTGAATCATTAGTTACACAAGGACAAATTCCAAGAAATTTTCACCAAACAGGAAACACAATAAGATTTGACCTACCTCCACGAGGAACAAAAATCGGAGATAGCGCACACTTAGATGCAACCGGAAAAAGAGTAATAGTAAGTCCAAACGGAGACGTAGTAGGATTCTTGAGTGAACACGAGGTACCAACAGACATAGGAAAAACAATACAAGAAGCCGCATCAAGAGCAACATCACAACTACACGCAGAGTCGTAATGTGATATTATTTAGGCATGAACCCAAAAATCCAAAACCTGTTAAAAAAACTCGCACTCACACGCGAAATTTTTTGGAATATTCACGAAGAAGTTGGAGAATTTTTAAATCTTTTAATAACTTCTCAAAAATATAAAACAGTTTTAGAAATAGGAACATCAAACGGCTACTCAGGAATTTGGCTAGCAGAAGCACTTTCTCAAGTCGCAAAAACTTGCAAATCCCCACAAAAACCACAGCTCTACACGCTCGAATCAAATTTCAAAAAGCGCTTCCCGCTCGCCACTGAAAATTTCAAAAAAGCAGGACTTTTAAAACACATCACACAAATTCTCGGACATGCCCCTGACGTAATCCCAAAGACTCCACGGAAATTCGACCTAGCATTTTTTGACGCCACAAAATATGAACACATTCTCTACTGGAACGCACTAAAAAACCGCATCAACAAGGGCGGAATGATCATCGCCGACAACATAACTTCCCACAAAGACGCACTAAAAGATTTCACAAAAGAAGTCCAAAAAGACGCCGCGTTCACAACAGTAATTTTGCCGTTAGGAACAGGTTTACTGGTGGCAGTAAAAAACTAAAACAACCATCACGTTTTAACTATTCCCTTTCAGGCTTGGCCGCAAACATTGCAAGCATTTCAGATCCATCTCCTCCATGGAAATTAGAATCAACAGCCTCAATCTTACCAGGTGTTGGACATCCAACATCATGCCCTCCCCCAACAAGGTTTTGAACAGCTTTTCCAATTTTATCAGCTTCTCCATAAACAAATCCAGCCCTTCGAAGCTGCCTCAACGTTTGTCCCTCAGGAATCTCGACAGACTCTCCATTCCTAGTAAGCTCAACAACAATACCCTTAGAATCCAATCCCATATAAACAATTTTTAAAAATAGGGGCACATTATACCTCTAACAATTCTTATTTCAAGCACTCATTTAAAAATTTTTTCACTTTCCCCATCGCCTTCCCCCTATGGCTAATCACGTTTTTCTCTTCAGCCGACAATGCAGCATAGACTTTTTCCATTCCCTCAGGCAAAAAACACGAGCTCAAAGGAAGTCCTCCCAAGATAGGCGCCTCAAGTTTTTCAGTAATTTTTCCGAAAGTTTCGCCTTCAAAAATCGTACAAACATCTCCACCACCGACCTCAACTTCTCCGCACACACAAGCACAACAAACAAACTTTGCACTTCGATCTTTTTCCACACTCATCTTCTTCATAAAAAATTCAATCCATTCCTCATCACTCGCTTTCTCTCCGGCACCCCATCTTCTTGTTTTCACCCCAAGCTCTCCATCTAGAGCAGAAACCACGATTCCAGAGTCCTCCGCAACCGTCAAAAGTCCAGTTTTTTCATGATAGAATCTCGCTTTTTTCTCAGCATTTTCTTTAAAAGTTTCGCCATCTTCTTCAAGTCCATCAAAATCCGACATCGAAAAACTTCGATCCTCTACGCCAAAAGACTCATCACTATCACACAAATCCCGCAAAGAAATCACACGAAAAATCCCACCATTTGAAATATCCAATTTACCCAAGACTTCAAAAATTTCTCTAAACTTCCCCTGATTTGTCGTCGCTATAAGCAGATATTTTGGCTCCATAAGTTTTCAAGAATTTTTTAACACGCCACTGCTCATCATTTTTAACAAATTTATACTCCATCTTCCAGTCTTTTATCGCGACATTTACCTGCAAAGTTGTATCATCAACTTTCTTCACATCAAGACTTTCAACCTTAAACGCACCACAAGCCTGATCAACTATTTGGCTTGTTATAGATCTTTTTTCTGCGTCATAAAATTTACCATCACCTTTCACAGGGTTATTACTTGGCAAAATTCCACCCAAAATTCCTCCAGAAAAATCTACGACTCCAGCCTTTGCTGCCGCGCAAACTGTCGGATATCCACGTTCGATTTTTCCATTGAAAACAAAAATATTTAACGCAACATATCCGGCAACAACAAAAAACAAAAATATCGGCGCACCAATAAGAACCCCTTTCCATCTTTCCAAAAGTTCCATCACAAATTCAGATCTATTTTCCTCATATTCCTCTACAACTTGCGCTGTTTTCTCCCAAGGAGCTTTCGCAGGTTCATTCGTCTCAACATCACTTCCATCAAATCCAGATTTCGCTTCTTCAGAAACAGAGCTCACATAAGCCATTTCGGCCTCTTCTCGTAATTCTTGTTCTTCAATTTTCCTAATCTTTTCTTGTTTTTCTTTTTCCAAGTCAGCCCAATCTGCCTCCGTCATTTCCTGCGAAGCCTTCACAAAAACCTTCGCCGGATCATCACTTCCAACACTCAAAATATCTTTCTCAGATTTGATTTCAATCACTCCGTCATCACCAAAAACCGGTTCCTCAAAAGGATTCACACTCTCCCTTCTTTCCTCACTACGAACCTCTTTATCCGCGATTACCTCAGCATCAAGCGCAAAATCTTGCCTATCTATTTTATTTGAAATCGTTGTACGAAGTTCAAGTTTAAAAATATCTTGAATTTCTATCTGCTCAAGCGTTCTAGCTTTTTCAAAAAGTCCACTCACATCACCAAAATAAACTCCAGTTTTTGTTCTATTGTCGCCAAAAAGCAAGAAATGAAGTCTTTTCAAAACACGATAAATTTTTATCCCAACACTTTCTTCCGAAAGTCCCAAAACCGTCATCACATCGCCATCAGAGACCTGTTCAAAAAACTTAAGTCTCACTATTTCCCTTTCCTCAAGCGTCATTTTCTTAATAACTTTTTCCGTCATATGGACAACATCGCTATCCTCAGCGCTTCGTCCCTCTACCTCTTCAGCAATCCCAGCTTCAGAAAAACTCGCCTTCGCAATACTATCCGAAACTCTAGGAAACGCCAAAGCATAGGCCCAAACCAAATATCCGCTATCCTCAGGCGTACTTTGAATCTGTCCAAGAGCATCAAGAAAAGTTAATCTGACGATTTTTCGAATATCCGCAGGACTATCCACTCTTCTCGCAACATACTTATAAACATCGTCAAAAACCGCATCAAAAAGCATCAAAAACTGTCTCGCATTTCCAGCTTTCATTTGGCTTACACACTGCTTTTCTACGTACAAATCCATACTCCTTAAATAAAGGGGCTTATCCTACCACATTTCCCTGTATAGTCAAAGTGAAAAAAGGAAACACACCCCCTCACGACTAAATCAGCTTTATCCCTTAGCCCCATCAACTTTTCGATAAGTTGCTTTACGACTTGGGAAATTGCCATCTCTAGGAGGCACGGTCCCATGACCCAACTCATTTTTGTAAGCACTAACTCCAAATTGCCTAAATAAATCCATCAAAATCCTTCTATTGTCTCTAGCAGTTCTGATCACCTCTTCATCAACACTCGTAACCCCATCAGATTCAAAATATCTCCTGAAAAAAGGATCTTGTTCAAGTAACTTCTCTACCTTCCTAGGAGTAGCCCCCTCATAAAAGTCCAAACGTTGATATGGACCAGGAACATCAAGAGGAGCCCCCATAAACAAACGTCCACCACCATTCGCCGTATCCGTAATCCCAACATTAAAACTTCTTCCCAAATTATGAATAGTAGTTGCAGTACTTACATCAACTCTTAAATCAGCCCTTCCGGAAGACGCCCTATACGCAAGCAACTCTAGCAACAAAGAATCCACAGATTTTCCAACCCCACAATTAACCATGTCGAAAAGTTCTCTCATTAAACCAATATCTTGCTTACAAATATCCATAGCTTGAGAAACTTCAGGTCCATTAACGTCCAAAAGCCTCGCCATACTTCCTCCACCGGCAGAATCCGCCCATTTACCAGCATCCATTTCACCCAAAGGATCGAGATCACTCGGATTTTTTAAGGACTGAAGACGTTTAAATTTCTCAAACTGTACCTCGGGAGAAATAAATCCACTATAAACATCCAGACTCATTCCAAAATCTCTCAATAAATTATCCATAGAGCGCAAAACCTTAGCAACACTCGGATAAACAAAAATTCTTTTATCATCCTTCAACCCATCCGGAAAAAGATCTGGATCAGTTATTCCAATTCGATCTACCGCCTTAGTTCCGTCAAAATAAACCGGAGAAGTCTTCACCATTCCGGTAATATCCACCACCCTACTACGAGAATTACCGGTTCCCTCAGAATAAGAATCCTTGTGTTCTCCAGGCCCACAAGTTACAGGATCCAAATGCTCAAAATCTTTATCCATTTTTTATAGTTAATGGCTAAGAGCACATTCTACAAGAATACTGGGGAATGTCAACCACCCGACCTTGATTTCTGAGCTAGAATCCGATTGGCCGGTTTGGTTTGTTATCTGGAGGATTAGTCAGATCTTCAATTGCCTTCCAAACTTTTTTAAATTCACGATCAGTTTGATTGGATTGTTTCAACATAAAACTGCGAATTTCCATAAGTTGGTTTTCCATATTTTTTTGCGAAGCAAGCACGTAACGAAGCTGAACAAAAGCTTTAACGACCTCAATACTCATCCGAATTGCACGTTTACTTCTTAAGACACTAGCCAACATAACCGCTCCGTGTTCAGTGAAAACTAATGGCCATTTTCTGCGCCCTCCCCAACTTGAAGTCACAAATTGTGACTTCAAGTTTACAAATTCCTCAACAGATAATTTAAACATAAAATCTTCAGGAAACCTTTCCTTATTTCGACGAACCGCTTGATTGAGAACTTTAGTTTCAACGCCATAAATCTTCGCCAAATCTTCATCCAACATGACTTTTTCCCCACGAACCAGATGAATTACACTGGAAATTGTTTGGTCATCTAAGTGCAAATTTTTAGATTGTTTTTCTGTCATAAAACAATAGATAGCACACAAACATTAAATTTTTATTAAAAAAACTTAAAATTTTTCTAAAACCCAACTTCACTATCATCCACTCCGTTGAGATATCCTTTCGGTTGCGATTCGAACCAGAATTCAGCAAACACCCGATTGCACAACCAAACAAGTTCGAATATACTTCAACAAGACAATAACGTTTAAATAATAAAAATTATGAGCAAAGAAACATTCACAATCCATTTCATCATGACCGGAGGAACAATTGATTCTCATTACGATGGCAGCAAAGATACAGCCGTGAACTCAAACGCGAAGATTTGGAAAACACGCTAAAAGCCATTGAAAAAAGTAAATATAACAAAATTATAGTCACTCATGGAACATACACAATGCCGGACACTGCACGCTTTATAAAAGCCAACCTCAAGCGAAACGATCAAACAATAGTCCTTACGGCATCCGCTATTCCAATCGTAGGATTTTCACCTTCGGACGGACCATTTAATTTAGGCTATGCTATCTCAAAACTTGAAGACCTTGAACCGGGGATTTATGTAGCCATTAATGGTGCAGTTTTTTCGCCGGAAGAGGTTATGAAGGTTATAAGCGAAGCCCGCTTTGATTCAATCTTCAACAAGAAAAAAACAAAATAAAAAGGAGTATCTGACAAAAAAAACGATATAGATGTTTACGAGTAATTTGTTATTGTGCCAATTCAAGCATCATGATGCTTGAATTTTTTGCATGTCTAACATGTACGACATGCAAAATAGCACAATGAAATTACGAGTAGACATCTATATCGTTTCTTCGATCCATTTACTCCTTCTTCCTATCATACTGCCCCGCCCTTTCGTAAGCCAAAACAAACATCTTTTTAAACGCGTCCGCGACTTCTTTTCCCTCCACAATAAACCCAGTTTTTTCCTTTAAAGACACAACCGCAACTTTATTATCATAAATATTTATTTCAGAAGAAATCGCAAATCTCTCTGGCAAAGTTTTCGCAGAAATTTTGTATTCGCCCAAAAGCTCTTTTTGCTCATTAGTAAGTCCAGATTCAGCCACAAAAGATTCCGTTTCTATTCCCTTCTCGGCTTTTTTCTCATAATAATCGCCAAAAAATCCAGGCAAAATGCCGTCTCTATCTTCGGAAGTTGAATAAGAAAAAATCTTCGATTTCGTCGTCAAAGTATCATCATAAACCGCCATAATTCCCTCAACTCCATCAAAATATTTAATATTCGTTTTTTGTTCCGGATCACGATAAAGAGACTTAAATTCAGGCATCAAGCTCTCCGCTTCTTTATAACTATTCGCAGCCTTATTCATTTTTTCTCTAACAAAAGCCAAAAGTTTCTCAGGCCGCTGCGCTACAAACATCGTTTTACTATCACCCTGTTCGCCTATAACAAGCCCATACGAAGACAACGCGCCAAGCAAATGATAAGTATTCGTTCTGGTCACTCGCGCTTTTCTAGCAATATCAGTCACAGAAGCCTCGCCCAACTCCATCAAAGCCAAGTAAACTTTTGCTTCTTTTTCCGAAAGACCAAATTCAACAAGTTTCTCAAACATACAAAAAATATTATACAACAGAAAAATATTCCGAAAAGGGTTAAATGTCAACGTAATTTCACAAAATACACGACAATGGTCGTTTTCCAATCATTCGCTTACACAAAACAACAAAACACGTAAAGCCGCCAGCCATTCCCAACACCAGGACATTCAGTCAAACAACATTCACAATGTTTGACTATATCAAAACTTAGGAATAACATAGTCACGTAAATTTATCACAAAATATGACATTCACTCCCGAACAATTCGTCACATCATCTATCGTTAGATACGGAAAATTGAATGAATACATTCAAGAAAAACTCGTTTCCGATTTTTCCGCAATAAAAGGAAATATCATGATCGCCGAAGGTCTTCGCAAATACATCAAAGAAAATCTGGAAACATTGAAAGAAAAACAAAAAATCGAAATACTCGACATTGGCCCAGCCATAGGCGCACTTTCGACTTTATTCACTCTTCAAACATTAAACGAATTCGGACTTATGGAAAAAGCCCAAATCCACCTTTTCGACGTTTCCGCAAAGGTAATCGAACAAACTCTAAACTGTAAATTCTTCTTCCCGGACAGCATAATCGACCCAAAATTAAAAAATCCCATTCATCAAAAATTGAGACAAGCAAAAGGAGAAGTTGGATCTGCCGAAAAACTTCCATGGAAAAATGAAAAATTCGACATCGTTCTTGCAGGATTTCTTTTCTGTCACCTCCATGACTCGGTAAAACCGCTAGTGGCAAACGAAATTGAGCGTGTGACAAAAAAAACCGGATTCATGGGAATTGCGGAAACTTCAGCAAAAACTAAATCTCAAACATTTTCATCTCCAATTTCAACAAAACTATTGGAAAAACTTTTCAAGAATACGGAAATCAAATTCAAAAGTGGAAAGCCAAAAGACAAGGCCTATGCGATTTGCGGACAGAAATAAATTGCAAAGAATATAGGTGTCATCTAGAATTAACTCATGGGAAAATTCGAAAAACATGAGAAAAAACCCGAGCAAAAAAAACTTCCTGGCACGACTCCTAGGGCCATTCTAATTCAAAAACTCCGAGAACGCGCAAAAATAGAGAAAGAAGAAAGAGAAAAAGAATTAATTTTGGAATTAAGCCAAAAACTAAAAGCGAAGAAAAAACCGGAAATTCCAAAAGCCCAACCGATAACACCAAAAGCCGCGCCGACAAAACCAAAAGCTCCACAAAAAACACCTTTAGTCCCGCTGACTCCACAAAAAGCCACAAAAAAATCTCCCGAGAAACCAAAATATTTCTCCTTACCAAAAGACATAAAAGCCCGAATCTTAAGCCAACGCGAAAAAATTCGACTGGGAATAAAAGAAAATCCAGACCCAATCGGACATAAATTAAAGAGAAAAGGGAAAACCCCAACGCCTGAACAGCTAGCCAAAATAAGAAAAAACAGTGAATTCCTAGACACAAACAATTCAGGTACGCCTCTTGTCGAAATCGATCAAAAAGATTTGGACAAAGTCATATTAACCTGTGGAACAAAAAAAGATCCTGTTAATTACAAACTAAAAGAATTCTTGAGAATAGACCCAAAAGACATCGACGACGCACCTCAAGGAACACATTTTGAAATAAATGGCGAATACTACAGAAGAATAACCCGCCTAAACCCTACGATTATCCAAAAATTCGGAAGACTACACAGAGAATTGGAAGATTTAGTTAACAAAATGCCTGCATTTACAAACGACAAAAATCCTAACATCCTAAAACAAGGACCGGAATTTATGGGAAAAGCAGCAAAAAAACTTTCAAAAGGTATGGATCGTATAAGCGTACGCCTATACATAGACGAAAACTACAGATCATACGGAGAAAATCTTCATAACTACACAAAAAAGGGGACCTCGGGTAAAGCCATAAAATACGGAAGTAGACACACAGCTGGTGACGCATTAGATTTACAAACACATATAATTGTTGACGGAAAAAGAATAGAAGGATCAGAAGCAGAAAACCTTCTAAGACAAGCCATAGCTGCAGAATGGAACAAAAACGGAGGCGGTCGTGGATTTTATACAAACAACCGAAATTTCCATATAGACGCCAGAAACAAATTAGCCCAGTGGGGACCAGGATGGTAAAAAGCCGTTCCTGAAAATATTTTGGTGGAGATGCCGGGAGTCGAACCCGGGTCCAGGAGTGAGGAGACCCTGCGTTTATAATCATATTCTATTTTGAATTTTCGTCGCCAAAAAACTAAATAGACAAAATACTTTAGCGCTTAGTTTCAAGGTTTTCGTGCATTAATGCGAAACGCACATTAACACCTTATCCCTCTGTATTACGCCTTCACGACCTAGAGGAAGTCAGAAGTGATAGACGACGTTCGAATCAAATCAAACGATTAAGCTAGCAGACTGGAGAAAAAGAAAATTCTCTTTCAGCAAGTCTCTCAGCAAGTTTTTGTACTGTGTTAGCAGTTATATTGTGTAGAAGTGCTTAAGGAAGTACCACACCCCTCCCTGATTAAAGCAGACGAAACCTTTAGTCACCCTGTCGAATGCCAATACATCCCCACTTTTCAAAGATCCGCTTTGTAAAAACTTGAGGAAACAAAGCTCACAAATATAACCATTTTTAGACTCCAAAGTCAATCATCAAACAGACTCTCTGTTTAAAACAGCCCTTAATTTCTGAGCCATTTCTCTCGAACCGGCAGCTTTAAGAGCATCGCAAGCCTTAGACGCAGATATCCCTTTTTCTGTAACATTAGCAGCAAACGCAACAGACTCAAGCCATCCAGGAACAGGCGAACTCTCCACCAAACCTGCAGCTCGAAGAAAAGCCTCTATATTACCTCTCGTAACAACCGTATCTGCCTTAAACACACCGACATCTTGAGGAGCAAGAGAAGGCACAGCACCAGCCAAAACAGGAGTAACATCAGGAGTTTCAACAACCTCACCACCACCAACTTGTTCACCAACCATATATTTAAATTTAATAAATTAAATCAAGAAACAACCATACCAGATTCTAAAGATAGGATCAACTTCGCATACCTTCTGGGCGAACTGGTCCAGCCAATATACCTCTCAAATGCTGAACAATTGGTGTAAGTACATCATTTTCCCTAGTGCCATTTTGGGTTAACAAATCAATCAACTCTTGCGCCTCAAAATGCTTACCATGCTCTGTAAATGACGTATGTGTTCTTGAATGCATTATATCGTCTGGATGTGGAGGTGGAGTTATTTGCAATTTCTCAAGTCTTTGAGCGATTATTGTTCTCAAAAGTTTGCCATCTCCACCAGGAATTGATGCTACAATTTCTTGAACTTCATGTAGAACAGTGGCCCTACCGATATTCTCAGCATTTGTTTGTTCTAAAGATATACTCGCCGCATCTTCTGTTAGGCTTGCGGCAGCCCGTAACCCAAGTTCGAGAAGAGTCCCAGCTGCACCGACGGGCGTTTTCGCACCTTCTTTGACAACATCAACTATAGCAATCAATTCAGGATCCTCCTTATCACCAAGCCTTCCAGCTTCAATAGCTGAAGACAATACAACTAAAACAGGATCTTCACAGCCTAATTGAGAACCATTAATTCCTAATTCCCCATCTAAATCTGCCATAATAAATTTATTTAAAGGAGTTAAGTCTAAACATTATCATCGCTTATGTCAAATTTTCATGTACAAAAAACCGAATCCTCAACACTCCCATTAAAAACTTTTACCCAATTTCCACATCACTAGTCCTTCCATCACCTATTTTATGCCCATGTTTTGCACTTTTTCCAAGAGCTTTTGCACATTCTTTCAACATTCCAAACCAATCTAGACCCAAATATTTTAAGTTTATTTTAAGTCTTGTCCCCGAAATCATCCATTTTGAATTAAACTCAAGCAAACTGATAATATTTGCAGGCTTAACCTTTTTCGACATAATCAAAACAATCTCTTTTTCTTTACTCATAGGCACACTTTCCGCCTTGATATTAAGCAATCCGGCCGCCTTCGCAAAAATCTTAAGTTCGATAATATTAAACAAATTTTTCACCTCTTCCGGCATCTTTCCATAATCCTCAACCATATCTTCCTGAACCTCTTTCAAATACTCCACACTATCCGCAGACGAAAGCTTTTGATAGGCCGAAATCTTGTCTTTCGCATCAGGAATATATTCATCCGGAATATACGCCTCAACAGGTAATTCAACAGTAACATCAGTGATTTCCTCTTCGCCTTCCGCGATTCTACCGGCCTTCAAATCCTCAACAGCACGATTAAGCATTCTCATAAAATGTGAAACTCCAACCACATTGATAACTCCATGTTGATTCGCCCCAAGAATGTCTCCAGCTCCACGAATTTCAAGATCTTTCATCGCAATCTGAAATCCACTTCCCAACTCCGAAGCCTCAACAATCGCACGAAGTCTCTTTTTCGCATCCAATTTTAACCTCTGTCCTTGATACAAGAAATACGCATAAGCCTGCGCTTTTCCACGTCCAACACGTCCACGTAATTGATACAATTGTGACAACCCAAATCTCTCCGCATTATTAACAATCAACGTATTCGCATTAGACAAATCAATTCCATTTTCAATAATTGTAGAACTTACAAGCACATCAAATTTGCCTTCCTTAAACGACATAATCCTATCTTCAAGGTCACCACTTCCAAGTTTTCCATGAGCAACACCAAACCTTGCCTCCGGCACAAGCATGCGCAATTTATCCGCTACGCTATCTATCGTTTGAACCCTATTATGCAAGAAATAAACCTGACCACCTCTCTTAATTTCAGTCAAAATCGCCTCCCGAACAAGACTCGGAGAATACTTCCTAACTTCGGTTATTATGGGTAGTCGACCAAAAGGTGGAGTTGTTATCGTCGTGATGTCTCGAAGCTTGTTTAAACAAATATTTAGCGTTCTAGGAATAGGTGTGGCGGTCAACGTAAGTATGTCCACCTCCCTTCGAAGTTCTTTAAATTTTTCTTTTTGTTTCACTCCAAATCTTTGTTCCTCATCAACAATCACAAGACCAAGATCCTTAAATTTCACATCTGGCTGAAGCAATCTGTGTGTTCCAACAACCAAATCAACTTCACCTTTCGCAAGTCTATCCAACGTCTCCTTTTGCTCTTTTGCACCCCTAAAACGACTCAACATCTCAACTCGAATATGAAAAGGTTCCATTCTTTTCACGCAAGATTTGTAATGCTGATCAGCCAAAATCGTAATAGGCGAAATAAAGGCAACTTGTTTTTTGCTTTGAATAGCCTTAAAAGCAGCCCTCATCGCAACCTCTGTTTTTCCAAAACCAACATCTCCACACACAAGTCTATCCATCGGAGTATCTTTTTCCATATCAGCTTTTGTGTCGTTTATGGCTTTTATTTGCCCTGGAGTTTCTTCATAAGGAAAACTTTCTTCAAATTTTTCTTGTAAATCAATATCCTTATTAAAAGCAAAACCACGCGCAGCCCTTCTCTCTGCGTATAATTTCAAAAGTTCTTTCGCGATTTTTTGAGTCTCCTTTCTAACTTTACTAGTAATTGTGTTCCATTCCGCACTACCAAGACGTGTAAGTTTTGGCATTGTCTCCTCAGATCCAATATATTTGCTAACCTTATCGGCCTGATCAATAGGAACAAACAACTTGTCGTTTTCCGCATACCCAAGCTTCATATACTCCTTTGTGATTCCATCTACAGTCTTTTGATCGAGCCCCATAAACTTCGCAATTCCGTGATCAGAATGAACAACAAAATCCCCGGCTTTTAGGCTTGTCAAAAAGTCGTCAAAAATGTTCCTAGATGTATTTCTAGCCTTTTTCTCCTCTTTAACAAAAGAAACATCAGTGTCGTTGATCAAAATTATTTTAGGTTTCGGCGCCTGAAAAGAAACAGGAAAAACATCATCTTTGTCTACACTTACAAGAAAAACAGACTTTCCTTTTTTATTATCATTATTAATTCCAACAACAAAAGGAACACCCTGGTCGGTAAAAAGACCACGAACGTCACTCATGTTTTTCGTAAAAAACAAAATCTTCCAATTATTGGCTATCTTGTCGCGAATATCGTTCGCCAAATCATAGGCACTTCTGTATTTCAAGACGGACAAAAAGTGTAAATGAACATGGTTTGTTTCATCCTCATTGAAAGAAGAAAAAGAAACCGTTTTGCATGATTCTACAGCCTTATCCAAGAATTCATTCCAAACATCATAATAATCATCAACGACATCAATTTCATCATCAACAATTAAATCTTTTTTACCAAAAAGATTTGTAATATCAGATGTCTCACTCTCACATTCTATAGGAAAAATATCCGCACCGGTAAGCCTCTTGAACGGCATTGAGTAATCCGCGTTTTCAACCAAAGCAATATCTCCAATTTTATCAAAATCAAATTCAATTCTTAAAACATTTTCATTATTAACGGGCCAAATAAACAAACTATCTCCAACGCGATAATACTCACCTTTTTTTAATGTTTTATCGTCGGTAACTTCATATCCAGCATTAACAAGATTTTCTATCAAAGAAACCATGTTAACATTCTCTCCCTTTTTTATTGAAATTTTGGCATAATCAAGCCTTTTTATGTCTGGAAAATTCTGCAAAACAGAAAGAAAATCAACAACAAAAACAGCGTTCTTGTTTGTAAAAGCTCTTAAAACAAACTCAGTAACCGCAATCTTTTTGTCCCTCTCAAAAGCGCTAACCGTAGGGAAAGAAAGCTTCTCTTCGTCTCCTCTTTTTTTGTAAACAAAAACTTCACGATCACTCCACATTTCAATAGCTCTTTTTACCACATATTGATCTCCGGGATCATTCACAATCCAAAGACTATTCTCGACTCCAATCTTAACATCTGCGTAAATTCGACTAAGAAGCATGGCTTTAGAAGAACTGTTTCCAGCTCCGGAAAAGCTAACATTACTGGATCTCGAAAAAAGATCCGTCGATTCTTTAAGCTCCTCTTCGGAAAAAAAGGAGATGATATTTTTCATGTAAAGATCTAAACCTTAAGTGGCATTATAATGTAAACATAATCGCTTCCTTTAGCCGGTTTTATAACAGCCGGAGAAACTTTATCGTTCACAGAGAATATAATCTTATCTTCCCCTATGTAAGTCAAAACATCAAGTAAATATTGAGCATTAAGGGAAATCTTGTTGTTCTCACCTTCGATTTTTACCGCAACCTCAGCCTTTTCCTCTCCAACCTTGGTTTCTTCAGATGCAATTGTTAGTTTACCGTCATTTGTAGCGGAAAGTTTAACACTATTGTTGTTTTCCCTGGCAAACAAACTAACCCTTTTAAGCACAAGAGATAAATCTTCCACAGATATTTCAAGTTTTGTTTTGTTTTCTTTTGGAATTATTTTTTCGTAATCAGGAAACTTCCCTTCTATAAGCCTAGAAATCAACTCTGTATCACCAATTGAAAATAAAATTTGATTTTTAGAAACATTGATTTTAACCTCTTCGTCTCCTGATTTACTTATAATTTTAGACAATTCCATCATTGTTCTCGCAGGAACAATACATGAAATATTTTCACTAGATTTTTTATCAACTTCAATAGTCTTCTCTGCCAACCTATAGCTATCCGTAGCAACAAATTTAACTTCAGAATCTTTAGAATACAAATAAACTCCAGACAAAACCGGTCTAGAAGTGTTCAAAGATGCCGCAAAAACTGTTTCCGTTATTGCTTCGTGAAGTTTTGAGTTTTTAAGAGAAAATTCTTGTTCCTTCTCAATCTTTGGAATCAAAGGAAATTCATCTGCAGAAATACATTTTATCTTAGTAGAAGAAGATGTTGAATTTACCGCTAAACTAAGACCTTCTGTGACACTAAGTTCAACTTTTTCATCAGATAAAAGTGAAATATAGCTTGTAATCAATTTAGCTGGAACAGTTATAGATCCTTCACTTCGAACGTCAGCAGAAATTGAACAACTAATAGCAATTTCCAAATTCGTAGAAGAAAAATAAAGTTTCTTTCCTTCAGCTTTCAATAAAATATTATTTAAAACCGGTAATGTATTATTCGGACTTATCGCTTTATTAACAACATTAAGAGCCCCGTCTAAATCTCTCTGTGAACAAAAGAGTTTCATATATTTTACGTTTACCTAATATAAAAGTTTTAAAAACTTCGTCTGCATTATATAAGAATCTTTATAATAAACAATATATATATTAAATAGTAATAGTAGTGACTACCCAAAACCTTAAAAACATTGTAAATAACACAAACAACACAAACGTCTTCCATTAAACAAAACACAAAAAAGTTGTTCAAAATACAACACAAAAGTAAATAAAATAAGTGTAAAAAATGTGCAAAACCCCTTCAAGACTTTGCTATCATCTTTTTAATAAAGTATAATGAGCCGGCAATATTTAAAGAGTTTTAATAAAAAACGGAAAAAATGACACAAAACATATTAACAATTTTAATTACAGCGATTTTATCAGGAGGAGTTGTATACTTTTTTTATAAAGGTACAGATTTAATAGATGTAGATAAAAAAAAGAAGGAATCTGACGAACTTTTAACAAAAACAAAAGAAGAGGCGGTAAAAATAAAAGAAGAAATCTCTGTAAAGGTTAACGACTTTAAAAAAACTTCAGAGGAAGACACGGAGAGAAGACACAACAGAATAGTAAAAATAGAGGAACTAATGGACTCAAAAGAAAAATCTCTTATAAAAAAAGAGGAGAGACTTAAAGAGTTGAAACTTAGGGTTGCCGCAGAACAAGAAGAAATACAAAGCAAACAAGAGTCTATAAAAAGAGCAGAAAAGAGACAAACAGAGGATTTGGCGAGAAAAGCGGGAAAAACAGTAGAAGACCAAAAAGAAGAAATATTAAATAGATATAAAACCGGTCTTGAAAACGAATTAACAGAGAAACTTGCAAAAGAAGAGGAGTTTTTAAAAGAGGACGCAGTAAAAATGGCACAAAACATTTTGATAAACGTTATTCAAAGAATTTCTTCACCAACGTCTGTTGAATCAAAATCTGTAAA
>Ga0172371_10004189_pt1 | contig 21966 bp, 18 predicted proteins | sample Lak12m_FD_114543 | JGI IMG/M metagenome (GOLD analysis project Ga0172371, IMG submission 114543) | Freshwater microbial communities from Kabuno Bay, South-Kivu, Congo - kab_022012_12m | ecosystem: Environmental > Aquatic > Freshwater > Lake | place: Democratic Republic of the Congo: South-Kivu...
AACCTCGCTGCGAACCTCTGGAGTACCGGCCGCCTGATGCCCTTGTCCTCGACCGGGAACGTGAAATCGCCAACACACTGCGAGTTGAATTCCCTGCCGGAGTTGGTCAGCTCAAAGAACCGCTGTTCGATTTCGTTAATCAGCTCTCGCGCCCGCTGCGTGGTCCGCCGACTCCGTCTGCGAGAAACAGCGCCTTCTCGCCACGCTTCTGTTATTCCTACTTCGCGCTTTACGGCGATCCATTGCTGGATCCGACCTTGGACCCTTACCCCGACGGGTATCTGGCACGCCTTACCGCCGCGGGGGTTGATGGCGTGTGGTTGCAGGCCGTCCTGGCCCGCCTCGCGCCATTTCCTTATGACGCCCGGCAGAGCCAGGGGTATCAGACCCGACTCAAGAACCTCCGTCGGATGGTCGAGCGGGCCCGGCGTCATGGGGTCGGCGTCTATTTATACCTCAATGAACCGCGCTCCTGTCCGCTGGCTTTCTTTGCCAGCCGCCCGAACCTGAAAGGCGTTTCGGAAGGCGATTTCGCCGCCTTATGCACCAGTGTCCCCGAGGTGCGTGATTACCTGTCCTCAGCGGTGGAATCCATCTGTCGGGCGGTCCCGGACCTGGCCGGCTTCTTCACCATCACTGGCTCGGAAAACCTGAGTAACTGCTGGTCGCATGGCAATGGTGGCGCCTGCCCGCGGTGCGGCAAGCGACCTCCATCGGAAGTGATTGCCGAGGTAAATGCGACCTTTTATGAGGGCATCCGCCGCGCAGGTGATCGCCAGAACCTCATCGTTTGGGATTGGGGCTGGCACGACGACTGGGTCGAGAAGATCATCGCGCAGCTTCCGCCAAAGGCTCGATTCATGACCGTCAGCGAATGGGCGATGCCGATCAAACGCGGCTCGGTAGAAACCACGATTGGCGAGTATTCCATATCAACCATCGGCCCGGGAGACCGCGCAGTGCGCCGCTGGGATTCGGCTCGACGCAGGGGCGTCCACACCGTCGCCAAGGTTCAGTGCGGTAATACCTGGGAGCTTTCAGCCGTTCCGTATATCCCGGCCGTGGCCAATGTCGCTCGCCATGCTTCCAACCTTCGCCGCCTGGGCGTTGACGGACTCATGCTCGGTTGGACTCTGGGCGGCTATCCTTCCCCCAACCTTGAGGTCGTCGCTGAACTGGGTGCCGCCCAGGGCGAAGGAGCAGCGCTGGACCCAAATGGCGCCATGGCTCGCGTCGCTGAGCGCCGCTTCGGAAAAGCAATCGCCCCTTACGTCTTGCGAGCATGGCAGGAGTACAGCCAGGCATTTTGCGAATTCCCTTTCCACGGCAGCCTCGTTTATAACGCCCCAATGCAACTTGGGCCGGCGAACCTGCTCTGGGGCGAAGCGACCGGCTATCGCGCTACGATGGTTGGCTTCCCCTATGACCACCTGGACGGCTGGCGGGCGGTCTATCCACCGGATGTGTTCGTCAGCCAGTTCGAGCGTGTAGCAGCCGGCTTTGAACAGGCGCACGCCACCCTGGCCGCCGCATTCCAGGAACACCGCCGCCAGATGACTGGGCCGCAACACGCCGCCGCGTTGCGGGAACTCAGCGTAGGCGAGGCCGCGGCCATTCACTTCCGCAGCACGGCCAATCAAGCTCGCTTCATCATCGCCCGCAGTCGTCTCACGGAAGCGAAATCCCAGACCGAGCGGGAGTCAGCTTGCGCGGAGCTCGAGCGTCTGCTGCGCGCCGAGATCGAATCAGCTCGCCGGCTTCATGGCATTCAAGTGCAAGACTCACGGATCGGCTTCGAGGCTTCCAACCAGTATTTCTACGTTCCCGCCGACCTTGCCGAGAAGGTTGTGAATTGTCACTACCTGCTGACGCGCTGGCTTCCCAGGAAACGACAAGGTGCCTGAGCTCACAAGATCACGTATGAAGTTGAGCTCGTTGTCGCGGGCCCGGCGTGGAGGGGTCGGGTTATGGATTCTTACCCTCCTCTTGAGCGCCGCGCACGGCCATCCGGCCGGCAGACCGGACTTTGCCGAGGCAGCAGCCATCCTGCGGCGCGGGATCCAAGACCGGGCCTTCCCTGGCTGCGCCGTGGCCGTCGGCACCGCCGATAAGGTTCTATGGTTGGAAGCGTTGGGGCGCCTGGATTACGCTCACGACGCGCCAGTCACCCGAGAGACGCTCTATGACCTGGCCTCGGTCACCAAGGTTGCCGGCACCACCGCTGTCTTCATGCAGTTGGTGCAGCAAGGCAAGGTGGAGATCACCGACCCCGTCAGCAAATACCTCCCGGAGTTCATTGACCTGGCACCGACGGCCGAGGACAAAGCCAGGCGCACGCGCATTACCGTCGAGCATCTGCTGACCCATACTGCCGGGCTGACCGCCTGGAAGGCCTACTATCGCTCGCAAACCAATTATGCCGCGATGCTGCACGCCATCCTCAAAACCCCGTTGGAGAGTGAGCCGGGCGCCCGGTTCCGTTACAGTGACTTCGGCATGATGCTGGCCGGCGAAATCGCCGCGCGCGCCGGCAAGAAACCGCTGGCCGCGCTGGAGGAGGAATTGGTTTTCGCTCCGCTTGGCATGACCAATACTCTGCGCAATCCGCCGGCTCGGTTCCAGGCTCGTGTGGCGCCCACCGAGAAACTGCCCGACAGCACCAATATTGTGCATGGCGTGGTCCACGACGAAAATGCCCGCGCCGCCGAGGGCATCACCGGGCATGCGGGCTTATTCTCAACCGCTGAAGACTTGGGCCGACTGGCCGCCGAGCTATTGCGCGCGGCGGACGGGAAGAGCAAGTGGCTGTCTCAGTCTGTGTTCGTGGAGTTCACCCGCCCGCACGAAACGGCCCCGAACTCCAGCCGCGGCCTGGGCTGGGGGTTGGAGCGGGGCGAGCAACGGGCCATCGGGCACAATGGGTTCACGGGCACCTACATCCGAATAGATCTCAGCCGCAAGATGTATCTCGTACTCCTCACCAATGCCGTCCACCCGACGCGCGACAACAACAAGCTCGGCGCCGTCCGCCGCGAGGCGATCAGTTCAATTCTGCAGGCTTTCGACCAGAGCCAGGGGGCATACTGAACCGGTTCCCAGCCAAGTCCCCGCTTGTCTTCCGCGTGCCGAGGAACTAGCTTCATGCCCGGCACTTGTTGCATTATGAAACTGAAGTCTAAAGCTTTCTTTCCTGGCATCTCCAACATCCCGTACGAAGGCCCGCGCTCGAAGAATCCGTTGGCCTTCAAGCACTACAACGCCGACGAACTGGTCGCCGGCAAATCCATGCGCGACCACCTGCGCTTCTCGGTCACTTACTGGCACACCATTCGGGGGCAACTGGGCGACATGTTCGGCGTGGGCACCGCGATTCGCCCGTGGGAGGACGGCACCAACTCAATGAAGATGGCCGAGCGGCGCGTGCGTGTGGCCTTCGAGTTCCTCGAGAAGCTCGGCGCGCCCTTCTATGCTTTCCATGATCGGGATGTCGCGCCGGAAGGCCAAACGCTGCGTGAGACCAACCGCAATCTCGACGCCATCGTGAAGGTGCTCGAAGCGGAGCAGCAACGCACGGGCGTGCAGTTGCTCTGGGGCACCGCCTGCCTGTTCGCGCATCCGCGCTTCGCACATGGTGCGGCCACGAGCTGCAACGCGGACGTGTTCGCCTACGCCGCGGCGCAAGTCAAGAAAGCGATCGAGGTCACGCACACCCTCAAGGGCGCCGGCTATGTGTTCTGGGGCGGGCGGGAGGGATACAGCACGCTGCTCAATACCGATCTAAAGCGCGAACTGGATCACCTCGGGAGGTTTTTGCACATGGCAGTGGACTACAAGAAGGCCATCGGCTTCAAGGGCCAGTTCTACATCGAGCCCAAACCCAAGGAGCCGACGAAGCATCAGTATGATTCCGACGCTGCGGCCTGCTTGAACTTCCTGCGCGAGTACGACTTGCTGCGCGACTTTAAGCTCAACCTCGAAACCAACCACGCCACGCTCGCCGGCCACACTATGCAGCACGAGCTGGAAGTGGCCATCGCGGCCAAGGCCCTGGGTTCGATTGACGCCAACACCGGCGACATGCTCCTGGGCTGGGACACGGACCAGTTCCCGACCAGCGTGTATCTCACCACCGAGATCATGCTTTCGATCCTGAGCATGGGCGGTCTCAAGACCGGCGGCACGAACTTCGACGCCAAGGTGCGCCGTGAGAGCTTCGAGCCGGTGGACCTATTCTACGCGCACATTGGCGGCATGGATGCCTTCGCGCGCGGCCTGAAGATCGCCGCGGCCATCCGCAAGGACGGTCGGCTGGCGGAATTCGTGAAGCAGCGTTATTGCTCCTGGGACAGCGGGATCGGCGCGGAGATCGAAGCCGGCAAAGCGAGCTTCCAACAGCTCGAAGCCTACATGCTGCGGAAAGGCGACGCGGCACCTAATGCGAGCGGCCGGCAGGAATTCCTGGAGAACCTGATCAACGAGTTCGTCTGAGCACAGGCCACGGGATTCCCGGTGCGGGGTCTTTGCCTGAGTCGCCACGCAGCGACTATCTCCTACTTCCCTTCTTTCTTCTCGTCGCCTTTAATCAAATCAACCGGGGCGTTGACATTGAGTTGTTCGAGAATGGCCTGGGTCATGTCATTCTCGTTGCTGGAGAAGAGAACAACGGGGGTGTTGTTGAGAGTCTCAGCCGCGGTGTCCACAACCAACATGTAACCGGCCGACTTCGCTTTAGTGGTGAGCGCGTTGCGAATTTCCTCAAGGATGCTTTCGCGCATTCGCTTGCGCTGCTCGTCGAGGGCAGTACGCGCCTGTCGGTTATATTGCTGGATGGTGTCTTCGGTTTCCTTCAGTTGCTTCAGCTTCTCTTCGGCAGACTTCTTCCTCTTTTCGCGTTCTTCCGGGGAGAGCACCTGGTTGTTGGCGTCGCTCAGCAAAGTCTGGTAATCGTCTTTGGCCTTCTTGAAATCATCCAACATGGTCTTGTACTCCTTTTCCATGTCGGTCCCCCGTTCCTTGAGTTGGGCATCCGCCTTCTTGGTTTTCCAGTAACCGTCAAACACTTTGCGCAGATCAACCGTCGCGAGCCGGCTCTGGGCCAAGGCCGAGCCGCCTAAAAGCGAACCGATCAGGAGTCCCAAAGCAATTTTGCGTAACGAGCTTTTCATCATCAAATAGGCTAATCAGAATTGGCCTGTGACGCCAACCCAAAACTGCGGCGTGAGTACAGGCTTTATCAACCTAGAGACAGTCACCCCCCGTTGCATGTTCATTATTCTCCATCACCCGGATCTGGGCCGGGTTCGATTGTAGATGGCGCTCCTGTGCTCGGCCTAGAACGGCCTCTCCCAGCCAACGCCGAACTGGAACTGGCCGGAGCCGCTATTGAACTCGTCATGCGAGATCGGGATGCCGTAGTCCAGACGGATGGGGCCGATGGGCAGATTCAGGCGGACGCCGATGCCCCAGTTATTGTCAAACACGCCAGGGCTCAGGCTGTAGGGCTTTTCGCCAATACCGCCCATGTCGTAGAACACAGCGACCCGGACGCCCACGCCGTTCTCCTGCTCGAAGATGGGAATGCTGTACTCAGCCGAGCCGAACCAGAAAGTGTCACCGCCGACCGGCTCTTGGTACGGGAGAGCTGGGGTGGTGCTGGTGTTGTATTGGCGCGGGCTGACGTTGCGGTACTTGAAGCCGCGCAGGTCATACTGTCCGCCCAAATAATACCTTGAATAAAAGGGCACGTCGGACGTGCCGGCGATCGCCTCCGCCACGCCGGCGCGGCCGCCAATTTCCAGCACGTGCCCCTTGGCGAATCCCTTGAAGAACCACGCGCTGCGCAGCTCCAGCTTGTAGAAGTTCTGCCCGCCACCAGTGACCTGTCCAATCAACTCCGTGCGCTGACCTTTGTTAGACAACTGGACGCTGTTGCGCGTGTCATATGCGAGGGTGCCTCCCACAGTGGACAACAGATGGTAACCAACCTGCTCGAGGATCGCCGGGGGGACATTGCCCAAGGGGCCCGATGTCGGACGGGCATCGTCAGTCAGGTTGATGCCGATATCTTCCAGCGTGTAACTAATGCCGCCCCGGAGGAAGTCGCTGCCCAGCGCGCGGGTCAGGCCCACCTTTCCTCCGCCTTGGACTTCGGTGTACAGGTTCTCCGGACTCAAGTAGGCCAGGTCCCGGTAATACAAATTGACGCCCAACTGGAGTTTCCGCCCGAGGAACCACGGCTCAATGAAGCTAAGCTCGTAGGCCTGTTGCTCGGTGCCAAGCGCCAACCGCAAGCGCGCTTTCTGGCCCGCTCCCTGCCACCATGGCTTCAAGGGAAACTTGCTCAGGTCAAAGTCGCTCTCGGTGTACTCCACATAGCCCACCAACGACTCCGCGGAGCTGAACCCGGCGCCCGCCGTTACGTTACCGGTCTTGCCTTCCTCGACGACGACGACAAGGTTTCGGGCGTTTTGCACGTCTGTGGGCTCCGGATAGGTCTGGACGCGGTCAAAGTAACGCAAGCCTTCCAAACGCCCCTTGCTCAGCTTCACCCTGACCATGTCGAACGTTTCCCCTGGCGAGACCGCCAACTCGCGCCGGATCACCGTGTCCCGAGTCTTGGTATTGCCCCGAATCTCGATGCGCTCAATGCGGATCTTTTGCCCCTCCTCGATCTGGAACTCAAGGTCCATCGTGCGTGTTTCAGTGTTGGGAATCCTTACCACTTTCAGGTTGCGTGAAGTGGCGGTCACATCAATGTAGCCTTTGGCCCCGTAAAAGTCCTCGACCGCCTCGACATCCTTCGTCAGTCCACCGGGTGTGAAGACATCCCCGACATCCATTTCCAGACCATTAGTTCCTAGCTTGCTCTTCGCCCGTTTAGCCTCGTGCAGTGCACGCAAACCTCCGGCAATCTCCGTAGTGCTGAATAATTTGTTCCCGGAGAATTTGACTGCGCCGACTTTGTATTGGTTCCCCTCGTAAATGACAAACTTAAGGACCATGCTCCGCGGCGTCGGATTCACGATCTGGATGTCCTTAATCTCAAAGTCAATATAGCCTTTGTCGCGGTAGAACTCCGCCAGCTTTTCCTTGTCCTCCTGGAGTTGTTCGTCCTTCAGGAACCCATGGCCGGTGATCCAGGAAAACATCCAGTGCTTGCGGGTCTTGACAACCCGGCGCAGCTTGTTCTGGGGGATGGCTTGTGCTCCAATGAAATCCACCTCGAGGATCTTGATTTTGGGGCTTTCGGTGATCTCAAATGTGGCAGTGGCGCGACCGCTCTCCTCAATCACTGAGGACACCGCCTTGACCTCAGTGTTCGGATATCCCTTCTTCTGATAGAGCTTCTGGATCTCCTGGCCGTCGGTGAACAACTTCCGCTCGTCTAAAGGCTCACCGACTTTGGAACTGAGCTTCGTCTGTAACTTCGCGGCCCGGAATTTGGTGTTGCCTTGAAATTTGATATCCGTCAGTCGCGGTTTGCCCATCAGGGTGTAAGTGAGGGCAAGGCCATCGGCGGTGTTGGCGGCGGAAACATGAATGTTGTAAAAGAAGCCGGTCGCGTAAAGATTGCGCACGTCCTCGTCCACCGCAGTGGGCAGATAGGTGTCCCCTGGCTTGACCCGGATGTTGGCGCGAATGAGTTCGTCACTGGCTGCCGGCGGACCAACCTGCTTGATCTCGATCCTCGCAACCTTGAGGGCTGACGGCTGCGCCCAAACCAGAGGCAGGCCGCCCAAGAGCAGAAACAGTCCGCATAGGCGAAGCAGTAATTTCATGATCGCTTAGTCAGTTCGGCACGTCTTCGTCGCTCACTCTAGCTTTGCTTTCAAATCGTGTATAAGATTTCAGAAATGTCAATTCCACATCGCCGGTCGGCCCATTGCGCTGTTTGGCGATCAACAGGTTCACCGGCACGGCATCTTCTTCGGCAGTCACCCCACCGTCATCATCCTCGCTGCCCGATTTGGGCTTGTATAACAGACCGACTACGTCCGCATCCTGCTCGATCGCGCCTGATTCGCGGAGATCCGACAGCCGCGGCGGACGCCCTTTCTCCCGTTCAATCTCGCGATTCAACTGGCTCAACACCACCACCGGAACGTTCAGTTCCTTGGCCAGCGACTTGATGCCGCTGGAGATGTCCGCAATCTCCTGCTGTCGGTTCTCCGCACGACGCGCAGTAGAATGGAGAAGCTGCAAATAGTCAATCACGAAAAGCTTGACGCCGTATTGCTGGGACATGCGGCGCGCTTTGGCCCGGAGCTGGAGGATGGACAGGCCTGACGAATCGTCAATGAACAGCGGGGCGTTGGCCAGCTTGCCTGCCGCGCCGGTCAGTTTCGGAAAGTCGCGTTCGGCCAGGAAGCCTTCGCGCACGTTTCGCAAGTTGACCCGCGACCGCGAACACAACATGCGCAGCACCAGCGATTCAGAAGTCATTTCCAGGCTAAACACGCCTACCGGCACGCGCTGCTCGATTGCCGCGTGTTCGGCGATATTCATCGCCAGCGAGGTTTTGCCCATCGAAGGCCGCGCGGCGATAACGATCATCTCCCCTCCGTGCAGTCCGTTGGTCATCTTGTCCAGGTCGGTGAAGCCGGTGCCGACGCCGGTGAGTTGGCCCTGGCCCTGGTGGAACTTCTCGATGGTGTTGATGGCCCGATGCACCAAATCCTTGATTGCGGTGGTCTGGCTCTGGACCCGCGATTCACTGATGCGCAGAACATCGCGCTCAACCTCGTCCATCAGCGCATCCACCTCACCTTCATAGTCGTACATCCGCGTTACCACCTCGGTGCACGTGCGAATCATCTTCCGCAACAAATACTTCTCCTGGACGATTTCCAGGTAGTACCGCAGGTTCGCGGCTGAGGGCACCGCGTCCGGAAGCGTGGAGAGATAAGCGATGCCACCGGCTTCCTCGAGCAGTTGCTGGTTCTTTAGATTCTGATGAAGTGTGATGATGTCGATCGCCTCGCGGTGGTCGTACATCTCCGCCAGCGCTTTGAAGATGGTTTGATGGCGCAGGTCGTAGAAGACCTCCTCGCCCGCCTTGAACTTCTCGATGCATTCGCCCATGCATTCGTTGGGGGATAAGAGCACACACCCCAGCACCCCCTGTTCCGCTTCCGGTGAGTGTGGTGGCAAACGGTCCAAGCTGCCAGCCGCAGCAAGCGCCGGTTTTGGACGCGGCGTCCGTTTCAAGTCAGGCGGGCTGCCGCCGCTTTCTGATACCGTATCAATCATGACACAACCAAACAAAATCTCTGAGTCTCTGGCAAACCGGACTTATTCAATCTTGGTCACATGTTCTTCACAAGTAAGAACCAATCCTGCCCGTGACACATCGGGCAATCGTGGTTAGCCCGCGCCGGTTCCGGAAGCCTGTGATATGAGCTAACTTATGGAACGGCCGAAGCCCTTGTTGGTGACTCAACCAAATCGCAAAGTCCTTGGTCGCCCATGGCATACGGATGGCGATTCCCGAAAGCACCCGGGGCCTTCGCACCCGCTTCTCATGCGCAAGACATTGAAAATCCAGCTCTTACGCGAGAATGCGACCTCCGCACGGGCGCTTCTCCACTCCCAGTGCTGCAGCCATCGCAGAGCGTGCTCGGGTGTCTGGCCGACGATACCCCGGTGAGTATCCCATGTGGGCCGGCCCACATGGGATACTCACCGGGGTATCAGTGGGTCCACACCGTTGCCTAACCGCCGCTGCGGCGCATTCTTGAGATCGTGGCGGCATGCGCCGGCCATCCCGTGCCGTGCATTATGGGCGGCAACACCTTCCCCATTCTTGAGGACCTGCTTTCGACTGGCACCAGCTACCTGGTCAGCAACGTCGAGACCAACCCGGTTGCCTTCGTTGCGGCGGAGGCCTGCACGAGACCCCACCCGTGAATATCCGTGAAACGAGAAATACCTGGCGCGGTAAATTGTTGGCATCGGCTGTTTTACCGTACGAGCCTCTGGTGCTATGATGGAGTGACGAATAAAGGCGACTTAATTGCGTCTAACTCACTGCAGGCAGATGAAGAAGCTGATTCTAACGATTCTGGCAAGCAGCGCACTGGCGACTGCTCAAGCCCAGTTGTTAAGTCCCCAGGCCTTCAACGGCGCGGTGCTGGGGAGTTTGATTGGCGGGATTGCCGGTGGCGACTGCCATCATGGTTTCTCCGGCGAGGGCGCGGCCATTGGCGCCGGCATCGGCTGGTTGGCCGGGGCGCTTTTGGGGGCGGCGGAGCAGCGAAGCTACTACGCATCGCAGCCTTACTATTACGCTCCGGCGACGCCTTACGCGCAGCCCGGATACGGCTACGTTTATGCGCCGGCCTATGTTGCTCCGCCGACGGTCGCTTACACGCCCGCTCCTGTTACCCAGGCCGCGCCTGTGGCTCCAAGGCAACCAGTCGCGCCTGCGCCGGCAAAGCCAGCCCGGCGGACCTATTGGGCTGCCGCCAAACCGGTCCTGGCGCCCCAAATCCCGGACGCCCCCCGCGTGCCGGATGCTCCGACATTTTAACTGTTCAACACATCTCCAACGCATGAAACCAATATCCACCAAGCTCAGTGTCTCTCTTTGCATCGCGGCCGTCGCCGCGCTCATGGCCGGTTGCGCCTCTCATGGCGTGAAGAATCCTTCCGGGGTTCCCGTCACGCACCTTAATCCTGACGAGCAGGGGTTCGTCGCCGGCACGGGTCCGGAGTCGCAGGACCTCGTGACGGTGGCCGACAAGATGGCGCGGAGCATCGTAGGTATCCCACAGATTGCCAACGCGGCGACGCCGCCGACCATTGTGCTGCAGCCGGTGGAGAACCAGACGCGGTTCCCGATTAACAAGGACATCTTCCTGACCCGCATCCGGTCGCAACTTAACACGAAAGCCCAGGGCAAAGTCATGTTCCTGGCGCGCAAGCAGATGGAGGCGCTGGAGAAAGAGCGCAACCTCAAGCGCGAGGGCGCAGTAACGGCGAGCTCCGATCCGGGGGTGCAGGAGTTCAAAGGCGCCGACTATTTCCTGACCGGCTCGCTGCAAGGGCTCTCGACTCGCACGGCCGCCGGCACCAGCGATTACATCCTCTACGACTTCCACCTGATTGACGCCCGCACCAGCGTTATGGTGTGGGAGGACTCCGCCGAAATGAAGAAGCAGGGGCTCGAAGACGCCGCCTATCGCTGAGCGCCTTCACAGGGATGCTGGTATGAAATCCCTCTGGCAGCCAACGCTGCTGGCCGGGCTGCTCACTCTGGCCTGCTGCGCCGCGACGACGCAGCAGGTCGCGCTGACCGGCAATGTCATGGTGGACGGCCCGAACGCCATGGCGAACGGCCCGCCGCGCGATCGCGTGCTGTGGGAGTACCGGACTGCCGCCGCGGCGATGCGCCAGGGCAACTTCAGTCTCGCGAAGCAATACCTCGATAATGCGCTGCTCACGCTCGGCGGGATTTATGGCAAGGATCCTAACGCGAAGAAGGCGCGCGGCTACTTCCATGGCGAGGCGAAGAAGACGTTCATCGGCGAACCATACGAACGCTCGATGGCTTACATCTACCGCGGCATCATCTACTGGATGGACGGGGAACCCGACAATGCCCGCGCCTGTTTCCGCAGCGCGGAGTTCGAGGACAGCGACGCCGAGAACCGCCAATATGCCGGCGACTGGGTGCTGCCGGACTACCTGGACGGCCTGGCGACCATGAAGGTCGGCGGGGACGGCATGGACGCTTTCAAGCGTGCCCAAGCCGCGGCCCGCGGCATCAAGCTGCCCCCCTACAACCCCAAAGCCAACGTGCTCATCTTCCTTGAATTCGGGCCTGGCCCCACTAAATTCGCTACCGGCCAGTATGGCGAGGAACTGCGTATCCGCACGCTGCCCCCGACGGTGGCCTCGGCCGAGATGAGGGTTGATTCGCTCAAGATTCCGGTGGTGCCAACGGACGACGTCTGCTTTCAGGCCACCACGCGCGGCGGGCGCGTGATGGACCACATCCTTGGCCAGAAGGCGGTGTTCAAGTCCACCACCGGCGCCGCCGGCAACCTGGCGCTCATGGGCGGGCTGACCACCGCCGCAGTCAGTGGCGACCGCACCGCGCAGGAGGTCGGCCTCGGCATCGCCCTGGCGGGTCTGGTCGGCACGATCGTCTCCGGTGCCACCGTGCCGGCGGCCGACACGCGGACCTGGGACAACCTGCCGCAGTACCTGAGCTTTGCCTGCCTGCCGTTGCCGGTCGGGCAGCATGTCGTCACCGTGCAATTCCTCGATCCGTCCCGCCGGGTTCTGGCGAACCTGACCAAGACAATCCATCTCAACATCACCACGACAGAGCACGACAAGGTCGTGTTCGTCAGCGACAGTTCCGTTACACCGCAAACATTATGAAGAGCTCAAACGTATCACTCCTCGCCGCCGGCGCGGCGGTCCTGCTGGTTGCCGGTTGCAGCACTCACGACAAAGGTCCCTACCTTCCGGAATGGGCGAAGACCCCGGCCTATGAGAACCGGGAACCGATCGTCTTGCTCGATCCGGGCGTCCAATACTCGGTCACCTACACGGGAGTCCAGGAACAAACCCTGCCCGATGGCCGGCTGCAGGTGACCGTCCACCTGCGCAACCGGGAGAACCGCCGCATCGAAGTCCAGGCCAACTGCGTCTTCAAGGATCAGAACTTCTACCTGACGGGCGACGAGACGCCCTTCCAGATGGTGATCCTCACGGAGAACGCCCAACAGGATCTGATCTTCACCTCGATGAACGACCGGGCCAAGCGGTACACTATCCGCGTCCGCCAGGCGCGGTGAAGCGCAACTGAGCGTCCAGGATGTCGCGCGCGATTTGATCGCGCAACTCGCGCAGGGAGCCGAACTTCTTCTCGGAGCGCAGCGGAACGAAGAAGCTGACTTCCAGCTCCTGCCCGTAGAGGTCGCGGGCGAAATCAATCAGGTGCGCCTCGACGCGCAGTTGGGGCGCCGGGCTCTGCAACGTGGGGCGGTAGCCAATGTTCAGGACCGAACGATAGCGGCGGCCGCCGACCTCGGCATGAACGGCATAGACGCCATTGGGAGGCAAACCCAGGCCGACGGCGTCCAGGTTCGCCGTGGGGAAACCCAGTTTATGGCCCAGCCCATCGCCGCGGACGACCGTGCCGCACAGGGAATAGGTGCGGCCGAGCATCTGGCTGGCGGCATCGAGGTTGCCCAAACGAATGGCCTCTCGGATGCGAGTGCTGCTCACGGCCTTGCCGTCAAGGGAGACCGCCGCCAGGCCGTGCACCACAAATCGCAACTCGGCGCCCAGCCGCTTCAACAATTGCACATCGCCGGATCGTTTATGCCCGAAAAGGAAGTTTGCGCCGACGCACAGGCTTTGCACATGGCCCAGGTCGCGCGCCAGGCCGCGGATGAAGGCCTCGCCGGTTTGCTGGCTGAAGGCTTTGTCGAAGTGAATCAGCAGGAGACGGTCCACGCCCAGCGATTCGATTGCGCGCACCTTCTGCGGCAGGGAATAGATGAGCCGCGGCACGCGGTTCGGGACGACCACCGTGTTCGGGTGGGAGTCAAACGTGATCGCGAGCGCGATCGCCTCGTGCTGGCGGGCATCGGCGATGGTCTGACGGATGATCTGCTGATGCCCAAGGTGCACGCCGTCAAAGAAGCCGATGGCCAGACAGACCTTCCGGCCGGCGGGGGCTAGCTCGCTCGCGGCGTGAATGACTTTCATGCGTTACGAGAGTTGCGTTTGATTGCCCTTGGCGCGCGTCGCCATGTGACTATTGCAGCTCAGTTAACCAGGTAACGTCTCAGCCCCTGGCCAGTTTCAGGAATGGCATCACATGCTTCTCCAGTTCCCGCGGCGTGAGCTTGAGCACCTCGGCCAGCGGGATGGACTGGGCCGCGTCGAACTTGCCGGAACCGACGCGCCGCAAGGTGGCGAGATGCGCCCCGCAGCCGAGTTTCTGCCCCAGTTCGTGCGCGATGCTGCGGACGTAGGTGCCTTTGGTGCAGGCCACGCGGAACTGGCCGACCGGCTCCTGGTAAGCGCTGAACCGGAAGTTGTAGATGTGAACCAGACGCGGCTCGCGTTCGACTTCGATGCCTTTGCGCGCCAGCTTGTAAAGCGGCACGCCGTCCTTCTTCACAGCCGAAACCATGGGCGGCGTTTGCATCAGATCCCCGACAAACTGACTGGCGGTTTCGTTAAGCTGATCCAGCGTCAGGAGCGGCACCGGCAGGGAAGACACCAGTTCGCCGTCCGCATCGTAGCTGTTGGTGGTCTCGCCCAACTTGATGGTGCCCTCATACACCTTGTCTTGTGACATCAACTTCTCGGAAAGCTTCGTGCCGCGCCCGAGCACGATGATGAGCAGGCCGGTGGCATTGGGATCGAGGCTCCCGCAGTGGCCGACCTTCTTGATTGCGAAATGGCGGCGGATGGCATCCACCACATCGTGCGACGTTGGGCCGACCGGCTTATCAATGAGAATCGCGCCGTCGAGCGCGGAGAATTCCTGCATCATGCGTTGTTAATCGGTTTTCACCATCGTCGCAATGTGCAGGACCGTTTTGAAGCAAAAACACTGCGTATTTCGGATTGCTGTCGGACGACCTGTGGTGAACTATTCGCGATATGGCTGCATCCCAAGACCGCAGGCTTTGCGCCCGCAGAAACCGTCGTCCCTGTCAACCCGCCTCAGTCGCGCTGCTGGGCATCGGCCTGGTGCTGCTGCTCCTGGTCGGCTGCAGAACCGCCCCGCCGAACTCGCTGGCCACTCACGATTCGGCCCGCTGGGAAAAGGACATTGCGGCGTTCGAGGCCCGGGACAGGACCAACCCGCCGCCGAAAGGCTGCATCGTGTTTGTCGGCAGCTCGAGCATCAGGCTCTGGACCACCCTCGCCGCCGATTTCCCCGGCTTCCCCGTCGTCAATCGCGGCTTCGGGGGCTCCCAGCTTGCCGACTCGGTGAACCTTGCTGAGCGCATCATCATTCCCTACGAGCCGCGACAGGTAGTCATCTATGCCGGCGGCAATGATATCAATGCGGGCAAGCCGCCGGAGTTGGTCTATGGGGACTTCGTCGCGCTGGTTACCAAGATCCACTCCCGGCTTCCGCACGCTCGCATTGCCTTTATCGCCAGCGCTCCGAATCCCAGACGGTGGAGCCAGGTCGAGAAGGTACAGCGCCTGAACGCTTTGGCCGAAGCGTATTGCCAGCGTCACGGCTTGGAGTTTATCAACGTATTCCCCCTCATGCTCGGCCCCGACGGCCAGCCCAAGCCTGACATCTTCGTGGCCGACCGCCTGCACATGAATGCGAAGGGCTACGCGATCTGGAAAGAAGCGGTGGCACCCTGCCTAAGATGAGCGGTTGCCGCGGTTAGCGGCCCGAGTTCAGCGCCCGGCGAATGGCTCCGATCACCTTCCGCTGCACCGACAGGGGCTTCCCGGAGATGCGCGCTCCCGCTGCCGCTGGATGGCCGCCCCCGCCGAACTGGGCGGCGATCTCATTGACGTTCACCTTGTCGCTTTTCGAGCGAAGGCTGATCCGCGTCAATTCGGGTTCGATTTCCTCGAACACACACGCCACCACCACCGGGGCAATCGCCCGGATGTGATCAATCAGGCCCTCCGTGTCGCTGCGGTCCGCCCCGGCACAGGTGAAATGGGCTTTCTTCAACCAGAAGTAGGCGATCTGATTCTGATGCGTCAGGCGGTAGTGACTGTAAACGTGCCGGAGCAAGCCCATGCGCGAGAGGGGATAGGACTGATAGACCTCGTCGCAAATCCTCGCCAGGTCGGCCCCCCGGCGCACCAGTTCGCCGGCCACATGGTAGGTGCCCGGCCGGGTCGTGGGGTATTGGAAAGACCCCGTATCGGTTGAGACGGCGGTAAAAAGACAGTTGGCGATGGGCTTGGTGATCGGCCACTTGGCGATCTTTAGCAACCGAAAGACCAATTCACCCGTTGACGGCTCACGCGCCGATACCCAGTTCAGGTCGCCAAAACGGGTGTTGCTCTCGTGGTGGTCAATATTGATGAGCAGCTTGCGGTCAGCAACGCAGCCACCCACGGTGCCCAGGCGGTCGAAGCTCGCGGCATCGGTGGCAATCACACAATCGAACTCAAGACCCGACTTCGGTTTCTGAAACAGGCGATCCGGATCGAGGAATCGGTATTTGTCAGGAATCAGATCTTCATTCCAGCACACCACCTTCTTCCCCGCATTCCGCAGACCCACCGCCAGTCCGAGTTGCGAGCCAACACAGTCGCCATCCGGGCGAATATGGCCGGCAATACAGATCGTTTGACTCCCCTGGATGCCCTCGATGATACGATCAATGATCTTGGGATGCGCCTTCAATCTGTTCTTCCTGGTTGGGCGGCGAAGTCTTATCAAGTTCCTCGATGATCTGCAACACGCGGTTGCCGCGCGCCACAGAATCATCCATGAGGAAACGCAGGGTGGGGGTGTATTTTAGCACTACCGCCCGCCCGACCAGGCCCTGAATGCGCTTGCGATGGCGGGCGAGCAACGCCATTCCGCGCTTCTCCTGGTCCGCGTTGCCGAGGATGCTGATGAAGACCAGGGCGGAGTGCAGATCGCCCGCCACGGTCACATCGTTCACCGTAATCAAACCGGCTTCACTCACGTCGAACTCGCGGCGGATCACTTCACCAATCTCACGCTTCAACAACTCGCGCACGCGCTGGATTCTGAGAGAGGACATGATGATTTCTTCTAGCGATTGATCGCCTGGAGGGTGGAGCGACCTGCGCGTGCTCCCGCTCAGCCGCCCGAGCGCTGCAAGATGGCAGGCCGATGACTCACAGCTTCTGGGCGACCTTCTCCATCGTATAGCATTCGATATAATCCCCAACCTGGAATTGGCCAAAGCCGTCAATGCGAATGCCGCATTCCATGCCGGCGCGCACTTCGTTGACTTCATCTTGAAAACGGCGAAGCGACTGCGCACTGCCTTCGTAGATGATTTCCTTGCGGCGGCGGACGCGGACCTTGCCTTTGACGATGCGTCCGCTGGTGACCATGCACCCGGCGACCGGCACACCTTTGGACAACTGGAAAACCTTGCGCACCTCGGCCGCGCCCACGGTAATGTCCTTGAGCAACGGCTCGAGCAAGCCGGCCATGGCTTCTTTCACCTGGTCAATCAATTCGTAGATAATCGCATACAGCTTGATCTGCACTCCCTCGTGCTTGGCTTTGTCGGCGACACCGCTGTCCACCCGCGTATGAAAACCAAGAATCACCGCGTCGGAGGCGGAGGCTAAGGAAACGTCGGACTCGGTGATCGTGCCCACAGCGCTGTGGATAACCTCGAGGGAAACCTTCTCGGACTCGATCTTCTTGAGCGCGTCCACAATCGCCTCGACTGAGCCCTGGATATCGGCCTTCACCACGACTTTGAGCACCTTGGACGTGCTGGTAGCAAGTCGGTCAAATAGATTCTCCAGCGTAATCTTGGACCGGTTGGCTTCCTGGCCGAGCGCCTTGGCTTCTTGCGCCCGCTCCGCCGCGAGTTGGCGCGCGGCTTTCTCGTCCTCCACGACACTGAACTCCAGGCCGGCTTCCGGCACTCCGTTCAGGCCCAGGACTTTGACCGCCACCGAAGGCCCGGCTTGCTTTTGGCGCTTGCCCTCCTCGTTGATCAGCGCCCGCACCCGCCCATAGAACGGGCCGCAAATAATCACGTCGCTCACCCGTAGCGTGCCTTTGCGGACCAGCACCGTGGCCATTGGGCCACCAGGCTCCAGCCCTGATTCGATCACGTTGCCCTTGGCCCGCCGATCCGGATTGGCCTTGAGCTCGAGCAGGTCGGCCTGCAACAGGATCATTTCGATCAGCTTGTCCACACCCTGCTTGGTGAGCGCGGAAACGTCCACGAAAATGGTGTCGCCGCCCCAGTCGTCCGGGACCAATCCCTTGTCCTGTAATTGCTGCCGCACCTTGAGGGAATTGGCGTTCGGGTGATCAATCTTGTTGACGGCGACCAGCAGCGGCACCCTCGCCGCGCGCGCGTGGCTCAAGGCTTCGAGGGTTTGCGGCATCACACCGTCATTGGCGGCCACGACCAGGACCACCAGGTCCGTCACGTTGGCACCGCGCGCCCGCATCGAACTAAACGCGGCGTGCCCGGGCGTGTCCAGGAAGGTGATCTGCGCCAGTTCCTTTTTCCGCTCCGGATGCGGGAACGAGATGGTGTATGCGCCGATGTGCTGGGTGATTCCACCGGCTTCTCCCGCCGCGACATTCGACTTGCGAATCACATCCAGCAGGCTCGTCTTGCCGTGATCAACATGGCCCATGATCGTGACCACTGGCGGCCGCGCCACCAGGTCCTCGGTCTTGTCCTCGACATCCAGCTCGACCTCCCGCTTCGGCGCATGCACCAGCCCGCTGCCACGCTCGCGCTTCTCCACCTCGAACCGGAAGCCATACTTGGCACAGATCTTTTGTGCGACGGTTTCGTCAATGGCCTGGTTAACGCTCGCAAACACGCCCGACTCCATCAGATCGGCTATGATTTTGAAGGGCTTCTGTTTCAGTTGGTCGGCCAGTTCCCGCACGACGATCGGCGGCTTGATCGTTATGACCGTGGCGTTGGCCGGCAACATGATCTTCGGTGCGGATGATGCATCAGCCGGCTTCCCGCCCGCCCCGGGCTTCTTCTGGGCACCCAACCGGGTGCCCGGCAAGCCGGGTGCTCCCGGTGGCATGGTCGCGCCTCGCACCGCGCGCAGATCCCCGCGTTTGGTAAACTCCGTGCGCCTCTGATCGCCGGGTCGCGCTGGCAATCTGGCACTGCCTGCCTTTTCGCCGTGTCTCGAGCCCGGCCTGTGTGGCAACTGAATAAAGCCCACCTTGTCTCCAACCTTGGGGCCCGGCGGAGGCGCCGGTGGAGGCGGCGGCACGGGAGCAGCCGGGGGCGGTTCGGGGGCTGTGGGCGGTTCGCTGACCACAGGCGCCGTATCGGGCACGGTCACCGCCGTGGGCGGTGGAGGCTCTTCGGTCGGGGCCTTGGCTTCAACCAAGATCTTGTCTGCGGGCGGCGCAGGGGGAATCTCAGGCGGCGGTGCAGCAACCGTTACGACCGCCGGGGTCACGGAAACCGGCGCGGCGGGCGGCGGAGACGGAGCGGGCGGCGGCGGGGCCGGAGGGGGAGGTGGTGGTGGCGGCGCTGGCGGCGGCGGGTGGGGAGCGGTGATTTCGGGATGGGCTTCCTTGAGCTTGTCTTCGAGGTACTCGGCAGTGATCTTATCCAGCGAACTCGAAGCAACCCGCGCGACAAGGCCCAGTTCTTTCGCCTTGGCCAGAACTACTTTGTTCTCCAAGCCGAGCCTTTTTGATATGTCGTAAATGCGAACGGGCATATGGTTCTAACGGATCGGGCCTTGATTGCTTCGCAGCACTCATAGGCTCGAGCCTAAAATTCAAGCATCTCTTGCATTGGCGTCATGATCAACCCGAAACTGGACTCTCGCCGATCGTGCGGGTCCGCCGGGTCACTTCGGCCCGCGCGGCCGCCAGGATAGCGGCCGCTTGATCACCCAGTTGCGGAATTCCTGCCAAGTCGCTTTCATCCGCCTGCAACAGATCTTCCAGTCGGGTCAGACCGTGGTGCACCAGTACATCAGCCTGCTCTCGCGTAATCCCCTCAATCGCCGCCAGAGACTGCACAGCTTCCGCTACCTTTTCCTCAAAACCCTTGGTGACCACCACTTCCGGTTCAATATCCACCTGCCAGCCGGTCAGCTTGGACGTCAGCCGCGCGTTTTGGCCCCGCTTGCCGATCGCCAGAGAAAGCTGGTCCTGGCTCACCGTGATTTTGACCCGCCGCCGGGCCTCATCTATCTCGAAGGCCTTCAATTTGGCGGGCGCAAGCGCGTTGGTAATGAAGGTCCTTACGTTAGCGTCCCAACGGATGATGTCCACCTTCTCGTTGTTCAGCTCCCGCACGATGTTCTTCACCCGTTGGCCGCGCAAACCCACGCAGGCTCCGACCGGATCCACCTTCTCATCGCGAGTCCACACGGCCAGTTTGGTCCGGAATCCCGGCTCGCGCGCGATGCCCTTGATCTGAATCGTGCCATCGTTGATCTCCGACACCTCTACCTGAAACAGCTTGATCACAAACCGCGGATCGGACCGGGACAAAATAATCTCCGGCCCGTGGGGGCCTTCTTCGACGGCCTTGACGTAGCATCGAATCCGCTCTCCGACCTGGTATTCTTCAGTCGGCACTCGCTCTCGATTGGGGAGCAGCGCCTCGTATTTCCCCAGGTCCACCACCACGTCCGAGCGGTCGAACCGCCGCACTGTGCCACTGATGATGTCGGAGACCCGGTCCTTGAACTCGGTAAAAATGAGCCGCTTTTCCTCCCGCCGGATGTGCTGCATCAGCGCCTGCTTGGCGTACTGGGCTGCAATGCGGCCAAAGCCCACCGGGGTGACTTCCACCTCAACCTCCTCGCCAACCTGCGCCTCCGGCTTGATCCGACGCGCATCAAACACCGAAATCTGATCGTGCTTCGACATCACCCGTTCGGACACCACCAGCTTGGCAAAGGCCCGGATGTCGCCATTCTTCTGGTCAATCACAACCCGCAGTTCGCGCGCCGGCCCCACCGCCTTTTTCGCAGCCGACAACAGGGCCTCTTGAACAGCCGAGGTCAGGACATCGCGATTGATGCCCTTTTCACGCTCCCAAAATTCCAATACTGCTAAAAAGTCGGCGTTCATATATCAGTCAACGGCTTCCCTGCGAGGGGAACAAAAAAGTCGGCAGAATAGACTCTTCCGACTTTGGCGCGCTGGCGAACCAGCAATTAAAACCGTTCAGTTCGTTAAATTAGGATTTTCGGTGGAAACAGTCAAGCTGCATTCCAGTTTCATTTCGCAGCGCTCTCGAAACGGCCGCTTTTCCGGCGGTTTCGGCCCTGGCAAGGGTCTGGAGAAAGGCGGGGCGTATTTCCAAATCCCTCGTATCGCCGGGTTCATTCCGCGGTATCTCCCGGGAACTACGCCCAACTGATACGGGCGTCTGCGGGCTTCGGGAATTGGCTCTAGACCGCGCGGTTTCACGTTTCTTTTTGCATTCCAACCGCGCCTGTTCCAAGGTGGTGCCATGAACCAACCCCTCGCGCTCATCATCTATGAGAGGCTGTTGCCCGGCAGCCAACTGCTCAACCGGCTCCAGGACCTAAGCTATCGAGTCCAGGTTGTCACCAATGTGGACAGCCTGGTCGAGTGTGCCGAGCAGTCCCAGCCCATGCTGGTGCTGGCGGACCTGGAATCCACCCGCTACAACGTCTGTGCTGCAATCGCCCGCTTGAAGCAAAACCCAATCACACAACACCTGCCCGTCATCGCCTTCGGCGGCGATAACTCACCGGACCTGCAGGCGGCGGCACGGGCCGCGGGCGTGGCCCTGATCGTCGGCGAGACCGCCATTCTTCAACACTTGCCCCAACTCCTCGAGCAGGCCCTCCAGGTCGAGTGAATCCCCTGAAATCCGCCGAGAGCCCCGTTGCCAGCCTGTATGTGCACGTGCCTTTTTGCGCGAGCAAATGTGCTTACTGCGCCTTCTACTCAGAAGCGGCAAGTGGCGAGTTGGTTAACCGCTACGTCGCCGCGCTGGTCCGTGAGCTCGAATTGGTGGCCGCCGACCTTAGGCCCGGTACCGTATTCTTCGGCGGTGGCACCCCCTCCCTCCTAAGCCTCCGGCAATGGGAGCAGGGCCTCTCAGCAGTCGGGCGTCTCAAGCTTCTGAGGGCGGCTGAGTGGGCTGTAGAGTGCAACCCCGCTACCGTCTCGCCGGATAAAGCCCGCCTGCTGCGATCGGCCGGAGTCAACCGGCTGTCGCTGGGCGTGCAGTCTCTCAACCCGGCCCTGCTGGATCGCCTGGGACTCGTCCATACCCGCCAAATGGTCTTCAAGTCTTATGA
>Ga0172371_10004190_pt1 | contig 21963 bp, 19 predicted proteins | sample Lak12m_FD_114543 | JGI IMG/M metagenome (GOLD analysis project Ga0172371, IMG submission 114543) | Freshwater microbial communities from Kabuno Bay, South-Kivu, Congo - kab_022012_12m | ecosystem: Environmental > Aquatic > Freshwater > Lake | place: Democratic Republic of the Congo: South-Kivu...
CACCAAAAAGGAATAGTCAAATTTTTCCGCTCCCCGCCGCAGGCGGCGACCAAATCATACGGAATTTCATAATCAAAATGCAATTGGCGGTTTTGCAAAATGCGGTTCGACCCGATATTTTTTAGAAATGCGGCCAGTTCCGACTTTTCAGAATTGCGTAGCAGATTATCGGCTTTGTTAAGCGATAAAATAAACTCACGAGCCGGTTCGACCCAGGACCAGTTGTTTTGTTCAAAATCTTTGATTTTCTCATTAAGTTCTAACTTGCGAGTTAGGATTTTTTGTTTTCTGTCGGTATATTCATCTCTCGTAATCGTCTCGCTCAAATAGACGTCCAGCAGTTTTTCAAGTTGTTGATTAATGCTTTCTAACTCATTTTTAAGATTTTGAACATTGGCCTGAGTTTGCTCTTTGACGATTTTCTCGTCTTTATCAAGCTCAGCCATAATTTTTTCCTGGTCTTGGTCGGACAAAGCAATTGTTTGAAAATATTGTTTGATTTGCTTTTCCAGTTCTTCTTCGCGCAAAAAGTGCTTTTCAGAGCATTCGCCTCTCTTTTTTGTACAACGATAGTAATTATGACCTTTCTGCGTTTCTGCCGTTATGGAACAGCCGCATGAGCATTTCATCAACCCCGTAAATGCAAAATCTCGATGTACTTTCTTTCTCGTTCTAGCTCGGGCATTGCGCACTTTTTGTACTTCTTCAAACAATTTCTTTGATATTAACGGCTCGTGAGTGCCCTCAAATACTTCGCCCTTGTAGCGCATTAGGCCAATATAGAAAATATTTTGCAGCATGCTAAATACCGCATTAACAGACAATTTGCGATTGTAACCGCCAGTCAGCCCATTAACTTGTGCCCAGTTAACCAAAGACAAAAGCGTATAATCGCCAGTGGCGTACAGCTCGAATACTTTTCTAACTTTGACACTTTTTGATAGATCAACATCAATGCCTCGCGTTTTGGCATTATTCAAGTAGCCCACTGGCGCAAACGACGGCCAAACGCCGTTACGCAGCTTTTGTCTTAAACCTCTTTTTACGTTCTCCCGCAAATTGTCCACAAAATATTTTGATTGACCAAAAGCGATATTGAGCATAAATAATCCCTGTGGTGTCGGTTCAAACCAAAAGGTCGGGAATTTGAGGGCTTTTATCGCTCCTTTATCAACTAAATGAATAATCTTGCCACCATCGACAGAATTACGCGCCAAGCGGTCAGGATGCCACGACAGAATGCCGTCAGCTTGGCCTTGCTCTATTCTGACCAGCATTTCGCCGAAAATCTTTCGGCCCGGTTCTTTGGCGGTTTTTGATTCAAAAAATGAATCGGCAATTTCCAGTTTTTCTTTGGCGGCAAATTCTTTTAGCTCAGCAAGCTGGGCTTCAATACTTAAAACCTGACGATCTTCGTCCTCAGTGCTTTTACGGGCATAGATAAAATATCTCATATATTTCTAATAATAATTTAATTCTAATAATGACAAATAAACATAAAAAATTTTCTTTTACCTGAATTAATATTCAGACAAAACCGCCAATTGCATTTTGATTATGAAATTCCGTATGATTTGGTCGCCGCCTGCGGCGGGGAGCGGAAAAATTTGACTATTCCTTTTTGGTGCGGTATTTTAAAGATAGCTCGAACGCATTTTGGCTGTCCGCCAAGGGCGGACGCAGATTTTCTTCCCGACGAAATCCAATCCTGATTCTGATTTAAAAAACCGCCAAAGAACCGGAAAAAATATCGGGTCGAACCGCATTTTGGTAAAAGAAAATTTTTATGTTTATTTGACTGCGGAAATTATCATGATTTCTGTTTTTTTGTTTTGATTTAGTTATTTTTAGTGCTCGTATCTATTATAAACAGTTTGACTGAATTTAAAAAAAATCACATAATTAGTACAAAGTATATGAATATTCTGTGGTAAATTACTAAATATGATTCAAAAGAGAATTTTGGGGTTGGATATTTTACGAACAATAGCTATTTTAATTGTTGTTTATAATCATGGCTTATTGCTTCTACCAAAACAATTTATGAATTTTGCTTTGCCAACCCAAGTACTGGACGGGGTGGCTATTTTTTTTGTACTTAGCGGTTATTTGATAGGCAATATATTATTGAAAATAATTGAACGCTCGGAGTTTAAGTTTGTAGATTTGTTGAATTTTTGGACTAGGAGATGGTTCAGAACATTGCCAGCTTATTTTTTAATTTTGGCAGTCCTCGTAGTATTTCAATATCACGCTGTGGGTAATTTCAATTGGCTTAATTGGAAATATCTATTATTTTTTCAAAATTTTATAAGTCCCCACCCATTATTTTTCCCAGAGGCATGGAGTTTATGCATCGAGGAGTGGTTTTACTTGAGTTTTCCAATCGTTTGTTACTTTGTATATAAAATATTAAAAAATAAAAAATGGACACTATTGTTTTCGGCATTAATTTTTTTAATTTTTCCATTAATTTTACGAGTTATTTCTTTAGATTTGCACCACGGTTTGACGGATTGGGATTCGTTTTATAGAAAAGTAACTATTTTTAGATTGGACAGCTTGATGTATGGGATTATTGGCGCATATATTTTTAAATTTAAAAATGATCTTTGGATAAAATATAAGAACTATTCTTTTGTCTTAGGTGTGATACTAATTGTTTATTTATGTATATTTGTAAAAATTTACCCGCATGATTTATTATTTCTAACTGTATATAACTTTAACCTGCAATCAATTGCTACTTTATTATTGCTTCCATTACTTTCTAGCATAAAAAACATAAAAATAAGGTTTATTTCATTATTTTTTACATTCATCAGCGTTATTTCTTACTCAATGTATCTTGTCAATTTAACACTCATTCAAAAACATTTATTACCGATAACATCAAAATTGATAAATTTAAATCAAAATTATTTACTCACCGTTATTTTATATTTATTTTACACGATACTATTATCATTTCTCATTTATCGTTTTTTCGAAAAACCAATCACTGATTTGCGAGATAAATTTTCAAAAAGCTAAAAGAATTTGCCGCCAAACTCAGTAAATTTTTCAATAAAGCAACTCTTGAAAAATTTACTAAAATGAGTTATGATTAACTTATTGAAAAACTGGAAATTGCCGTAAATCAGAATTAGGATTGGATTTCGTCGGGAAGAAAAACTGCGTCCGCCCTTGGCGGACAGCCAAAATGCGTTCGAGCTATCTTTAAAATACCGCACAATTTAAAAAATACCTTATGGATGCTTTTTAAATTATGCGTAGGTCAGAAGCAGAACAAATTACGAGGCGGAAGCCGAGTAATGCAGTTATTTGACAATTTATTAATTGAAATTCTTCTGAATGAAACCGGCAAAAGAGGAGAAACAGCAATGAGCAAAAAACCGCTGCTCCCGACCAGAGAATTGGATTTGGAAGCGATTCAGCGAGAACTTCCGCTAATCACGGTTTTTAAGATTACGCCATTTCAAGATATGGAAAGGTACAAATTAGAACGAGACGTTACCAGGGACCGCTACCAGCAAGAAGATCTTACGTTCGTTGGCGGCCACGGCACGAAAAGTTCGCCTTACGGCGAGGTGGCGGTAAAAGATGTTACACCGCATTGCGGAATTGTCAACCTTTGGCTGACTTTCCGCGAAACCAGCTATCAGCGGCGCGTCTTTATCGAAGTGAATGATTACGTCTTGCAAGTGACGCCCAAAGGAGTCATCGCTTTAGACGGGACTTTCACCAGATTGCTGCCCAAAAACTGCTCCAACGCTAATACTGATACCGCTGACAATTTTGATCGATGAATTCCTTAATAAATGAACACTCTTTGCAGTCCCGGCTCCGGTCGGGACTTTTTTTGTTGATAAACTGTTAAAATCAAGGGGTTTGCCACTAATCAATTCTTAGAGTAAAATGTAAGCTGTTAATCAATCAGGAAAAACCTGGCCATGTCCGCCCCTCAAATGAACAATTTGCGCAAACTGCCGCCGCAGAACATCGAGGCCGAGCAATCGCTGATCGGCTCGCTTTTGATCGACAAAGACGCCATCATCAAGATTGCCGACATTATCTCTGTTGATGACTTTTACCAGACGGCTCACGGCTATATCTATGAGACCATTCTTGAGCTCTTCGAACGCAAAGAGGCGATCGATATTCTGAGCCTAACCTCACGGCTGGAAGAAAAGGGCCGGCTGGACATTGTCGGCGGCCGAGGTTATATCGTCAATCTAACCAACCAAGTGCCGTCGGCCGCGCACGTCGTTTCTTACGCCCAGATCATCCAGAAAAAAGCGACTTTGCGGCGCCTGATTATCGCCGCTTCGAGCATCTTGGAACTCGGCTATCAGGAAGAAAAAGAGGTTTCCGATGTTTTGGACAAATCCGAGCAATCCATCTTTGCCGTTTCCCAAAAATTCTTGAAAGAAAAATTCACCCATATCAAGGAGACGCTGGCCGGGGCTTTCGACCGCATCGACGAATTGCATCGCGAAAAAGGCAAGCTGCGCGGCCTGGCCACCGGTTTTACCGAGTTGGATAATATCCTGGGCGGCCTGCAAAAATCCGATCTGGTTATCTTAGCCGCTCGCCCGTCCGTCGGCAAAACAGCGCTCGCGCTCGACATCGCCCGAAATGCCGCTGTCCGATACAAAAAATCAGTCGGCGTCTTCTCTTTGGAAATGAGTAAAGAACAGTTGGTTGATCGTTTGATCTCCGGCGAAGCCGGCGTCGACATGTGGAAAATGCGCACCGGCCGGCTGTCGGAAGCCAGCGACGATTTCCCGCGCATCGGCCACGCCATGAGCGAACTGGCAGAAAGCAATATCTTCATCGACGACTTCGCCAATACCAATGTCATGGAACTGCGAACTAAAGCGCGTCGCCTGCAAATGGAGCATGGTCTTGATTTGATCGTCTTGGACTACTTGCAATTGATGGAGGGCTCGGGCTCACGCCAAAGCTCGGAAAGCCGCGTGCAAGAAATTGCCGAGATCTCCCGCGCGCTCAAGGGCTTGGCCCGCGAGCTTAATGTCCCGGTCCTCGCCCTCTCCCAGCTGTCCCGTGCCGTCGAACTCAGCAAACCGGCCATTCCGAAATTGTCCCACTTGCGCGAATCCGGCTCCATCGAGCAAGACGCCGACGTCGTCATGTTCATTTACCGCAAAAGCTCCGATCGCAATTACGACATCAATTCGCTGACTGAGGAAGAAAAGCATTCGGCGGAAATCCATATCGCCAAACACCGCAACGGCCCGACCGGGCTGGTCAATCTCTATTTCGACAACAAAACGGTCAGTTACAAGAATATCGATCGAAGTTATAACTAAATAATTTCCAATATCCAATTACCAATTTCCAATATAATGCCAAATATCAAATTGGACATTTGGATTTCTTAACTTTAATTTGAAATTGGGAATTGGAAATTTGATATTAATAAATAATAATCATATGTTCTCCAAAATCAAAGCGGTGCAGGAATTGCGTTCCCAAGCCAACCAAATCAAAAAAGCCCTCGAGGCGGAAATCGTCGAGGGTCAGGGCGGCTGGGGCAAAATTAAGATTAAAATGGACGGCAACCAGGAAGTCAAGTCGGTGGAAATCGCCGACGACATAATCGGCGACAAAGCCAAGCTCGAAGCCGGAGTCAAGGAGGCGATCAATGACACGGTCAAAAAAGTCCAACGCGTCATGGCTAATAAGATGTCGCAAATGGGCGGACTGAATCTGCCGGGGCTGGGCGGGAAATAAATCATTAAAACATTAAAACACGGAAACAATAATTATTTCCGTGTTTTTACAACCAGATTTTTTATTATTTCCTCAGCCACGCCTCATCCTGCCTGACTAACAAGCTTGGCGCCAGTTCCGGCTGAGCCAGCAGGATTTTGACCGCGCGTTCCATCCGCATGCCCTGCGAGCCCTTGATCAGCAACAAATCGCCCGGCTTAACCTGCTGGAGCAGATAATCGCCGGCCTCAATGCTGCTGTCAAAATTCTTAATGTTTTTCATTCCGGCCGAGCCGGCGGTTCGGCCGATAATCTTGGCGCGTTCGCCCACGATAACCAGCTGATCGATCTTGTTATTGATAATCGCCCGGCCGACTTCCTCATGGCCGCGTTTTTCGTAATCGCCGAGTTCCAGCATATCGCCCAAAACAGCAATCTTGACGCCTGATCTGCCGGCCGGCGGATTAATTTTCCCCAAAACCTTGATCGCCGCAACAACAGCTTCCGGACTGGCATTATAGGTGTCATCGATAAGCTGCGAGCCATTAGCGCCGGGAAGCAGATGCATCCGACCGAGAGGCGGCACAAAATCCTGCAGATTATTGGCAATGTCAATCAGATTCATTTCTAAAATAATCGCCACGCTGGCAGCCGTGAGCGCGGCATAAACTAAATACTCAGCCAGGACATTCGGCAAGAAAACCGGCACGACCGCGCCATTATAACTTAATTTGAAACTGAGGCCGGAAATCAGATCGCGCTTGTAAGAAAGATTCATTTCCAAAGCGCGCACCATCGCTTCCGATGAAAAACCGAAAGTCAAAAATCGGCCATTAACAGAATTCTTTAAACCGGCGACTCTCTCATTATCGATATTAAGCACGCCCCAACCGCCCGGTTTCAACTTAGTGACTAGGGCTGCTTTTTCTTTAGCGACTTTTTCTATCGTCTTGAAGAATTCCAAATGCGCCGAACCGATATTGGTAATGATGCCGATATCAGCCGAGGCTAAGCCGGTCAGATAATCCATATCGCCTGGACGATCAATGCCCATTTCCAAAATCAGAATTTCCGGGTAATCTTTGCTGTCAGCAACGATCAATTTAAGCGCTGATAGGAATAATTTCAGCCAACCCTTCAGCGAACCGCCCGGTGATTGTTCACCGATAATCGAGAGTGGCAAGCCGATTTCATTATTGTAATTCTTGATATTTTGCCGGACGCGGAAATTATTTTTCAAAACGGCAAAAACCGCCTCTTTCGCCGACGATTTGCCGACGCTGCCGGTAATGCCGATGACCTTCGGCTGATACTTGTTCAAAATGGCCTTAGCTAGGATAAACAATGTCCTTTGCAGTATTTTTTTTAAAAATTTATTCATTAAAATTTAATTTAAATTTAAAATTGAATTTGAATTTTATTGAATTTTACGCGACTTTCTTTTTACCCTTTCTTTCTAAAAAGAAAGGGTTGAATCGCCTTACTTATCGTGTGGTACATTATAGTGCTGCAAGGCGAATTTGGCAACCTCGGTGAAAACCGGCGCCGCCACTATTTCTCCCAGCTTGCCTTCAATCGGCTCGTCAACGCGGACCAAGATCGCCACTCGCGGATTATTAAAAGGAGCAAAACCCAAGAATGAGCCAATAATCTTATCATCGGATTTATAACCGCCGCGGCCGTCCGGGACTTGCGCCGTACCGGTCTTGCCGCCGACGCGATAAAAAGGGATTTGCGCTTTTTGCGCATGGCCGTTTTCCACCACCGACACCAACATACCCTTGATTGTCATCGAGGTCTTAAGCGAAACCGTTTGGCGGATCAGGGTCGGCGAATTGCTTTTAACCACTTCACTGCCCCGAATGATTTGAGCGACAACATAGGGTTTCATCAATTTGCCGCCGTTGACCAGGGAAGAGAAAGCGGTGATTAATTGCAAGGGCGTGGCCGTAAGACCCTGGCCAAAAGTTGCCGTCGCCTTATTGATTTCACCTTTCTTGCTGAGATTGGCGATATTGCCGGGCATCTCTTTAGTCAAATCAATGCCGGTCACTTCACCGAAACCGAATTTTTTGACATACTCCGTAAAAACCGGACTCGTCATCTGGCGCATGGCAAAAATAACTCCAGTATTGATCGATGACTCCAAAACATTAGTCATGGTTGATAAGCCATAAATCTTGCCATTGAAATTCCTGATCTGATAATCGGTATAATCGATCGAGCCGGTATCGATATAAGTCGTCGCGGGCGTCACCGCGCCGGCATCAATTGCCGCCGCCATCGTAAACGGCTTGAAAATCGAACCGGGCTCATAAGCATCAAAAATCGCCTTATTATTGAAAACCGCAGGATCTTCAACTTGATAATATTTATCCGGATCATAATCCGGAAAGCTGCACATAGCCAAAATCGCCCCGGTCGACGGCTCCATGACAATCACTGAACCGGCGACAGCCCGATGGTCGATTAAGGATTTTTTCAACGACTCGCAGGCCTTATACTGAATGGCGCGGTTAATCGTTAAAATCAGATCAGCGCCGTCGACTTTATCCGTCAATTCATTATTGCCCAAAGCGATCAGATTGCCGCGAGCGTCGCGTTCCGACCGGATCTCGCCCATTTGGCCGGCAAGTTCATCGTCATAATAACCCTCCAAGCCGTATTGGCCGGTCCGTTCATCGCCCCGATAGCCCCAAAAACCGAAAATCTGTCCGCCCAAGCCGGGTTCGGCATAATAACGATAACTTTTTTCACTCCAACCGATGCCTTTGATGCCGGCCGCATCCAATTTGGCGACTTGTTCATCCGTCAATCGCTCCCGAAGCGGATAATAGCTTTTTTCTTTCTGGTTGAAAATAGCAATCCAATTGGCGATAAGTCCTTGGCGTTTGATCATCTCCGGCGAGGAAGAGCCGAATTGCATCGAATCGGAACTGGCTGCGTTTTCGGCATAAGATCGCTCATCAGCTTCATCGAGCAAGCCGATCGCTTCGAACAATTGAGCCGCGGTCGTTGTCGAATCATCAATCTCTTTGGGCACCGCATAAACCGTATGCATGATCCGATTGCTGACCAAGGGATACAGCGAACGGCTTGGACCCTCGCCCTCAACAACGTAAATAGAGCCGCGCTCCGGAAACAATTTCTGATAGAGTTCATACTGGTCGGAAGCCATGATCGCATAGGCCTCGCCCTTGACCGCCTGTAAAAAAAACAGGCGGCCGATCAAGATGAGCGCCACCAGCAAGAAAATGACCGACAATAATCTAATTCTCCAATCATCGCCGGCTTTTGAATTGGACTGACGGGAAAACATAAAACTGGTTAACGATTAATGGCTATGGCGTTATTGCCGGCTTCAATGGTCTCCGCATTATCAGCCGGCACCAGATCAAGGCCGTTGGCCGCTGAAACGATTTGATCCATTGATTGCAATCTGATGTAAGTTAAATTATAATTCTTATTCTCTTCAATCAAGCGATCCAGTTCATTCTTCAAATCCTTGATTTCATAGCCGCTGGTGGCTGTCTTGTTGATTTGCGACAAATAAAAGCCGCCCAGCAGCAGATTAGTCATCGCCAAGGCTAAAATCATCGTCCGGCAGCCGGTCAAATTCCAAAACCAGCTCTTCAGATTGTTAGTCGAAGACAATTCCGGAAAATGGCAATGATTTTTTTCCAGGCAATAAGTTTTTTTCCACAAAGGGCTCATATTTAGATCAAAAATTAAAAATTCAGAGTTTTTCCGCCACTCGCAATTTGGCGCTGCGGGCGCGAGGATTGGCTTGCACTTCGACCGGGGCGGCAATAATCGGTTTTTTGGTAATCAGCTTGATCTTCGGCTCCTCGGCCTTAGCCAGGTCGCGGAAAAAATTCTTGACCAAGCGGTCTTCGCCGGAATGGAAAGAAATCACCGCCAGTCGGCCGCCGGGACGCAGGATTTCCAAGGCTTGAGGCAAGGCCGTCCGAATATTGCCGAATTCGTCATTGACGAAAATCCGAAGGGCCTGCAACGTCCTGGTCGCCGGATTGCGGCGCGACGGCTGGCGGAATTTCCGGCGATAGAGATCACCGATCAGCTGGACAAGCTTGGCAGCCGATCGGATCCCCTCGCCTTTTTGTCTTTCTTTTATAATCGCTTTGGCAATTAATCCGGCTAATGGCTCTTCGCCGTAATCCGTAAGAATTCTCGCCAATTCCCGCTCGCTGGCCGTCTTGATGATTTCGGCCGCCGTCGGTCCGCCGCTCGCCGTGTCAAAACGCATGTCCAAAGAATCGACCGAGGCGAAACTGAAACCCCGATCTTCATCGGACAATTGATCGGAGGACAATCCCAAATCCAACAAGATGCCGCTGATTTCCCCCAAGCCCGCCGTTCGTTTCAATCGCTCATAAATCGCTTTCAAATTCCGATAATTATCATTGACCAGAATCAAATCCTGATTGCTGCCCGCCTGCACCGCGTTCCTGTCCCAATCAATGCCCACTAATTTGCCATTCGGCCCGCCCGCATCGCTAGACGAAGCATTGCTGGCAGGTCTGATCTTTTCCAAAATCGCCAGACCGTGGCCGCCGCCGCCGAAAGTGCAATCGATAAAATTCTGACCCGGCCGCGGATTAAGTTGGGTTAAGATCTCCCGCAGCAACACCGGTTCATGAATAGTCGGCATAAAATCCCGTTTCTTTATTTCATTATTTCTTAATTACTTTTTTATATCCCCCAGGGCCTCGGCGATATCATTGTAATTCTTCTCGCTTTCATCTTGGTATCTGTTCCACTTGGTCTCATCCCAAATTTCCAAACGGTTGTAAAGTCCGGCGATGACGACATTCTTATGAAGGCCGGCGAAATGCCTCAAGTAATCCGGCAAGATAATCCGGCCCTGCTTGTCAAACTCGACTTCCATCGCTCCGGCCAGCATGGCGCGCGAAAAAGCGCGATTGCCGGCTTTATCGATCGGCAACTCGGAAATTTCCTTGGCCATCTTGTCCCATTCTTTTTGCGGATACAAAAACAAACAGTTATCCAAACCTTTGGTAACCACCGCGCGCTTAAGCTGGGGCCGGAATTTAACCGGCACGGCCACTCGCCCCTTATTATCCAGATTGTGGGAATATTGGCCGATGAACATAAAATAATCGGGAAGTTTTTAAAAACGCCTTCCCACCTTCGTTAAAAAAAATTCTCTCAAAAAATATGATCCTTGATTCCGGATATTTTCTCCCGCCTGACTTTCAAAAAATCCGGAGACGGCATTCCTGGCTGAAAAGCTGGTTTTAATTTCACCACTTTTAACCACTCTTAACTAATTATATACCACTTAACACCACCAGGCAACCGCCAGCCGCCACTTTTCCGCGCTCAAAAAAAATGCCCTGAATTAGGGCATTTTTTGTAATATTTTTTCTGCCTGTGGATATCAAGTGCATAACTGCCGCCGCTCTCATCTTAAAATCAGCCGGAACTTATCCACAGCGATCACCTCTTCACCATCGTTATATTCGGCTCGCGATCATAAAAAGGCCTAGCTAATTTAGATTTGGCCGAACTTTTGACGCGCGCGAATATTTTAGCGACAAGTTCCCACTGATCGGAAAATTCAGCCGACTTGATGCTGACAACCGGGACTTTCAAGCCATAACCCAAGCCGTTGGCCACCGCCACACCGATCCGCACCGAGGTGAAACCGCCCGGCCCGGCGACTACGCCGATAGCGCTTAATTTTTCCGGCTTGATTTTTTGAGACGACAACAATCTGCCGATAGCCGGCAATAATTTTTCCGCCTGATTGAACTTGCCGATAATCCGCCGAACTTTGAAATCAGTCGGCTTGGCCGCCAAGATTATTTCCGAATAATCGCTCGGCGTCGTGTTGATAATTAAAATCATAGCTTTAATCTTTCTGCCTTCGATTAATCCACTTTTTAATTAATGCTTCTTCTAAATCAATCCCAAGTAATTTCGCATTAATAATCGCCACACCAACAACATCAGCCAATTCTTTGGCTAATTCTTGTTTGGAATCGGCTTCAGACAAATGTTTTTCCGGCCGACTTTTTTTCCGATGGATCAAAACTGCCTGAGCGTACTCCCCGACTTCTTCATAAAGCTTTAATAAAGCAAAATCCTCATCGATCTCAATGCCGTACTCTTAACCATAAGCAATGACATTCTTGAATACGCCGGCTTGTAATTCTTTAAAATCCATAAAAAATAATTAATTAATCACCACCGGCGTACCGATTTCGCTCCAATCATAAACAACTTTGGCTTCCGGCGTCCGCATATTGACGCAACCATGGCTCATGGTGTGGCCAAAATTGCTGTGCCAATAAGTGCCATGGATCGTATAGGGGCCGAGAAAGGAAGCTACCCAGGGCACATTGGGCAAATCGTAATTCATCGGATTATTCGGACCGAAATACCAGCTCATCCGAACATTGGGCCGTTTCAAATAAATCTGATAATCGCCGACCGGAGTCGGCGTCGCCGCCTTGCCGGAAGAAATCAGATATTGATCAAGCAAGGCGCCATTCTGATAGCGATAGAGTGTCTGCTTGGTTAAATCAACGCTGATGAATTTATAATCCGGCTTGGCCAACTCTAAATTAATCCGCTCCGGAATAAGCACTAATTCAATTTGCCCGTCGCCGTCGACATCGCCGGCCGCCGCCTTGACGCCGGCATGGAAGCCGCCGGCATAAGCGTCAAAAGATAAAATCTTGTCGCCGTTAAAATCATAAGCGGAAACCGCGCCGCCGCCTTCGAAACTTTCCGTCACAATAATCTCCGATCGGCCGTCACCATTAACATCAGCCGCCGCCAGATTCAAACCGCCGAGATAATCGGCTCGGCCGTAAGAAATCGTCTTGAGCAATTGATTGCCTTGGCCGTAAACGCGGATAATCGGCTGATTGCCGTAACCGCCGGCAATCGCCAATTCTTTAACGCCGTCGCCGTTGAAATCGCCGATTGCCAAACTCAAGCCGTTGCTGTTGAAATCCTTAAGCTTATAGCCGGCGATCAAATGGCCGTCGTTGCCGAAAATCTTATACTCGGCCGGGGCATTCAAATTAGAATAGGCGATTATTTCCGCCTTGCCGTCACTGCCCAAATCGGCCGCCTGAACGCGCGCGCCCTGCCTGGCAGTCAGAGCAAAAGCGAAAAAACCGCCGATTTCCCGGCCAATCTCGAAAATTCGAAGATGAGGGCCGCCGCCATAGCCGGCCGCCGTTACGATCTCCGCTTGCCCGTCGCCATTGACATCGCCGGCCGAAACATAACAGCCGCCGCGAAAATTATCGGCATAAGCCGCTAATTCGCCCTTATCCACGCCATAGGCGCTGTAAGTTTTAACAACCGCGGCCGAACCGCTGCCCGGACAAATGGCGATTTCCGCCAAACCGTCGCCATTGACATCGCCAACAGCCAAATCCGCCGAACCGGCATAAGCTGAGAGGAAAAAAGCGAAACTCGATTCTAATTTTCCGGCCAAATCAAAAACTTTGGCCTCCGGAGCAGCAGCGGCCTGCGCCCAGCCCGGCCAAAGGATAACAGCAATCAATACTGACGATAAAAATATCTTTTTAAGCATCGTTACCGGCCGATTATTTTTTTTCTTCTTTGAACCGATTAATCAAAATGAGATTCTTATTATCCAAAAGATTCAAGAGGAACTTGTCAGCTACGCTGCGGCGGTAATTGAATTCGCTCGGAGTCATCAAGGCGTAATTAAGCGAGCGCGACATTTCTTTTTCGAATTTGGCAATGAGCTTCTGCACTTTCAGCTTGGGCAAAGAACCGACGATCAGGATATCCGCCGGGCATTCTTCCTGGCCGACAAAAACCCCGGACAGAAGGAATAGATCGATCTCGCCCAGTTTGGCGACTTTTTCCGCCAAAGCGTTTTCCATCACCATATGCGCCTTGATGAACAGCGATCGCAGGTCTTCCACGAAAGAGAAGGCGCGGTTCAGGCGGTAATATTTGCGATTGGCTGCATCAGCCGCTTCTTCTTCCGGCTTGTCGATGGACACCAGGATGCCGATGCCTTCCAGATTCTCCAATTCCCGCCTGATGCTATTCAAATGGGTCTCCAAAGAACGCGCCAATTCGCGGACAAAAAAATATTTATCGGGATTATTCAAAAACAATCTGAGCAGCAGCACTCTGGTTTTGGAACCGAATAATTTCTCCAACATAACTGAATCCTTATTTTGTCATTTTGCTTTATTTATTGTATAATATTATCAGACGAATGTAAAGAAAAACAATCAAGTGGAAAAAGTCAGCGACAAAATAGTCAAACTGACCCTGGAAGCCGACGGCAATATCGTCGGCGAGTCATTTATTGTCCGAACAGATAATAATTCGGCCGCCAAGTTAGGGGTCTTGTTCGGCGTGATCGAGGCCTGCAATATCAATGACGCCTTTCTTGACGGCTTTTTAAATGCCGTGAACGACCTGAAAACCGAATATTATCTGCCGCCCTACAATATCGAGCACGGGGTGGAAAAACGTTTCGAGGAAGCGATTTGCCGAGCCAACCGCCGAATTTTCACCGCCATCAACCAATCGGCGGAAGAAATAGATCTGCGCAACCTTTCGGCCGCCGTCGGCCTTTGGCACAATAATCGCGTTTATCTCAGCTCATCGGGCCGAGCCAAGGCCTTGTTCTTCCGTCGAAAAAAAAACCGCGAACTCTTGATTATCGACATCCTGAGCGGCAATGGCGAAACCAGATTCCGGCCGGAACCGGAACGGATTTTCGCCAATATCCTCAGCGGTGAAATTTCCAATCGCGACGCCCTGATACTGATCAACGAGGAATTTTTGGGCTTTTTCTCCCAAAAGGAGTTGGGGGAAGCGGTTCTGGACAATAATGCGGCCGATGCGGCCCGAACCATTAACGATTCCCTGCTGGAAAAAATCGCCAAAAAGAATTTCTACGCCGTTATCGTAACGCCGGAGACAGCGCCGGAAACAAAAACAGAATCAATAGAGTCAATCAAGCCGATAATCGCCGCTTCAACCTCGGCCGATCAATCAGCTCCGATAATCAACCGTGCCAAATCGCCAGAACCGCGAGCTGAACAATGCATCCCGGCCTCGCCGCCCCAAAAAAATAATATCCCAACTCAGCAATCGATCGATCGGCTTCTTTTCACTCAAGTCCGAACAGAGAAATATTTGACTCCGTCGCTGCTGCCGCCGTGGCAGAAAATACTGCTGGTCGGCTGGACAACTATAAAAAATAGTTCATTTTTCTTCGGCCGAAAATTTAAAAAATACTTTTCAGCCGCCGTCAAACTGATAAGCGAACGGTTCCGAGCCATAAAATCTTCTCAACTGAAAATAGCTCGCGATCAGATCATAACCGATGAAAACGATCAAACGCCGGCCGATTATTCAGAGAACACCGAATCCCCCGCCTCAACGACTGAAAACATCGCCCCATCCGGAGATCAAGCACTCGGGGGTTTGACCGGAAAAATCAATTATTTCCTTAACGCGCAAATTGTCAAATATCTGGGACTCAAACGAGGCCAAAAAATAATTTTAGCGGCCGGACTGGTCTTGATTTTCCTGTTCAGCCAAAGCATCGTCATGATCGGCCGTTCCGCCGATGACTCGAATAATTCGAGCGCTAACGGCCTTTTAGCCAAACAGATCGAAATACAATTGGACAGCGCCGAAGCGCAGAATATTTTTAATGATGAGCTTGGCGCCCTGGCTTCATTGAAACAAGCCCGGGAATTATTAACCCGGCTGCCGGATAAACGCAGCACTAAATCGCTGAAAGCCGAGCTGCAAAACAAAATCAAGGCGACGGCCGGCATTTTGCAAAAAATAAGATACTTGGATAATCCGACTGTTAGCGCCGATTTCTCCGCCGATCCGACAGCGGCTATCGTCGGCTTGGCTCAAACCGGAAAAGTCATTTGGGCTTACGATAATGCCAATCAGAACTTGCTGCGTTTTGATACGGCTGACCAACAACTGACCGCCGTCGCCGCGCCTCTGCCGCCGATTAAGCAATTGACCGCTATTGACGATAATAATCTCATCCTGCTGGCTGACGGCAGCTATTATAAATTCAATATCGCCGACGGCTCCGCCGCCAAAATCAAGCCGAACAAGGACTGGTTCCGATTGAAGCTTCCCGGCGAGGTTTCGCCGCTGATCGATCCGACGCTGGCGTCATCCACGATTGCCATGTCAACAGCCGACGGCAATCTGTCTTTCTTTCTTGACGGCCAGAACGGCCGGATTGTCGTTACCGACAAGAACAGCGTCCTGAAACGACAGTATTACTCGGCCGCTCTCGCCGGCGCCGGCGCGTTCGCTGTTTCAACCGAAGATAAAAAAATCCGGTTCTACAATTCCGGCAAAGTTTATCAGATCGATTTGGATTTTTAAAAATTTCAATTGTTTAAAAATAAAAAAATACGCTGCCAATCGGCAGTGTATTTTTTAATGAAGATCCAGATTTATTTGAGAGTGACGGTCGCGCCGGCCTCTTCCAAGTCCTTCTTGATTTTCTCGGCTTCATCCTTCTTGGCGCCTTCTTTCACCACTTTCGGAGCGCCGTCGACCAAATCCTTGGCTTCTTTCAAACCCAAGTTGGTGATAGTCCGGACGGCCTTGATGACATTGATCTTATTGACACCGACGGCGGTCAATTCGACATCGAAACTGTCTTTTTCCTCGGCAGCGGCGCCGGCTCCGGCAGCGGCCATCATGACCGGGGCGGCAGCGGAAACGCCGAATTTTTCTTCTAACACTTTGACTAATTCAGCCAAATCAATGACTGGCAACTTATCAATTTGTTCGATGAGAGCTTTGAATTTCTCAGGAATAACGACTTCTTTTTGTTCGTCCATATTTTTGTGATTATTTAATCTGATTTGATCATTATTAAGCGGTTTGTTTTTCTCTGTCTTCTTTGATGGCATTTAGGACGCGAGCCAAGCCCGATAATGGATTGGACAGGCAACCGACGACTTTGGCCAGCAGCTCTTGCCGCGCCGGGATTTTTGACAGTTCAGTGACGCGCACTACATCGATGAAATTGCCCCCTAGGATTCCTCCGGCAAACTTGATTTTATCCTGGCCCTTGGCAAAAGCGGCCAGAATCCGAGCCGGAGCGACTTCATCCTCATAAGAGAACAAAGTGGCGATTTCACCCTCGAAATTTTTTTCAACGACAGCGCCCAAACCCTGATCGACCAAGGCCTTCTTTAACAAGGTCTTCTTGGTCACCAGATAATCAACGCCCTCAGCGCGGCATTTCTCGCGCAAAACATTAAGGTCTTTAACCTTGATACCAGAATAATTGAACATGATAGCGGATTTCATCCGGCCGATTTTATCTTCAACGGTTTTAAGGATAGCCGCTTTTTGACCTTTAGTTTTTGGCATAAAAAAAATCTGTGGTTTTCACAGAAAAATAGCTAAGCTTAGCTGTTTTTCTCGGCCGGACTTAAATCGCTTGGGAGCGCTGCCGACTGTCTGTGAAAAACTGTTATTTAATTGATAAGGTAATTATAGCAAATCCATAAAAAAAGTCAAGGGCTGGCTATCCCTTGGCTTTAAAGTACTGTTCGAACTAGCCCAGAATCAACCTCTTAGCCGCAAAGAAAACTTCCGGCGGAATCTCCCACTTATTATGGTAATCGGGCGGCAAAATCGTTATTACATCGCCGGTTTCATTATCCTGAATCGCAACAAGGTAATTGTTGTCCGGCCGGCTGTAAAAAACCTTATGATAACGGGCTGTATTTGGCTCTTGGCCAATCAAGACCACCAGATCCTGATCAAGTATTAGAAGCAACTCTCCTTCGGCAAGATTCGATCGCCTTGCCAATTGATCGCGGGCATGATGAGTCAATCTGGCCGCTGCCATCGCAACCGTCCCTTCCTGCCGTTTTCGGTTATTCCGAAGCGACACTGTTGGTCAAATCCGATAATGTCCGATTTGATTCCGCACCCGCTGAACAAGTTATAGCTGACAATCCGGCAATTGTCAAGCCCTCGGCCGGCTTTGCCTTTTCCCGCTCAAAATGATACCATAACCCTAGTATTAACCACCTCAATCACTGCGATTATGAGCAAATATTCCATCGAAGGCGGGCACCGCTTATCAGGCGAAATCAGCGTGGCCGGCGCCAAAAATGAAGCGCTGAAAATCTTGGCGGCCTGCGCGCTTTCCGCCGAACCGTGCGTCATTAATAATTTTCCGGAAATCGAGGATACTTCCCGCATGTTGGAAATATTAACTGATTTGGGAGCGAACATCGCCAAAGCGGGAAAAAGAGTCACGATTGAAACTGCCGGCATCAGCAAAACAGAACCCAAGCCGGAGTTGGTCAGAAAACTCCGAACCTCGGTCATGTTCGCCGGGCCGTTGCTGGCTCGTTTCGGCGAAGTGACGATGGCGCACCCGGGCGGCTGCGTTATCGGCAAACGGCCGATCGATATGTTCCTCTCCGGATTCAGGGCTTTAGGCGCCAAAGTTGAAGAACGCGGCAATAGTTATACCCTGCGCGCCAAGAAGCTTCACGGAGCAAAAATCGTCATGCCCTGGGTGATGGTAACGGCAACTGAAAGTTTAATGATGACCGCAGTCCTCGCCGAAGGCGAAACTGTGATCGTCAATGCCGCCATGGAACCGGAAATCGCCGCTCTGGCCGATTATCTGAATGCCTGCGGCGCTAAAATCTCCGGCGCCAGCACGCCGATCATTACGATTAAAGGCGTCGAGAAAATCTCCGGCGGCGAATGCGAAATCATCCCCGATCGCATCGAGGCTGGGACTTTTGTCATTTTGGGGCTTCTGACTAACAGCGAAATTACCGTCAAGAACTGCCGGCCCAATCATTTAGAGGTCTTCCTGGCCACCCTCGCCAAAGCCGGAGCAAAACTGGAAATCGGCCCTGACTGGATCAAAACGAAACCCTCAAAACTGCGTGCTATCGAGCTTCGCACCCACGAATACCCCGGCTTCCCGACCGATCTGCAAGCCCCATTCACCGTCCTGATGACCCAAGCCGAGGGCTTGGCGCTGATCCATGAAATAATTTATGAAGGCCGGCTATTTTACACCGATAAACTGTCCCTGATGGGCGCTAATGTCATTATGTGCGATCCTCATCGTGTCATCATCTCCGGACCGACGCCGCTAGCCGGCCGAACCCTGGAGTCCCCGGACTTGCGCGCCGGGATGGCTTTAGTCTTAGCTGGACTGGCGGCTGATAACAAAACCATCATCGACAATATCTACCAAATTGAACGCGGCTATGAAAATGTGATTGGCCGATTGCAAAGCTTAGGCGCCAAGATAGAAAAAATAAATTAATCAAGCGCCAAGTCAAAATATGACTATTTTTCATCGCCGACTCATTTATTCCATTTTCATCGGCATTTTCCTGATTGCCGCTCCATTAATCGTCCTTTACACCATGGGCTACCGCTATAATCTCGCCAAGGGCCGGGTCCAAAAAACCGGCATTATCAGGCTAACTTCAATTCCGCGCGGCGCCGATATTTATCTTAACGGAATCAAATACGAATCAAGCCGGACCCCGGCCAGGATCGAAAAAATCCTACCCGGCGATTACGAGATCAAACTCAGCCAAGACGGCTATTACGATTGGCAGAAAAAATTGCCGGTTTACGAGAATGGCACGACTTTCGCGGAAAAAATAATCCTCTGGAAAAAATCAGCGCCGATAAATCTAACTGCCACCGCGACTGCGGCCTGGCTGATTTCACCGGATAAAAATATCATAGCCATTTCCGACGGCCGAGCGACTGTCGGGCTTCTGGATATTAACAGCGGCATCTTAGGCGAACTCTCGGGCGGCAATCTGGAAACTATCGCCGCCATTCCTGATTTGAATTCCTTGCGGCTACTGTCATTTTCTCCCTCCGGCCGTTACCTCCTAGCGCAAGGCGTCGCCAACAACAAAAAAACCGGCTATTATTTGATCGACTCGTTAGCCAAAAATTATAAAAAATTCCCAGACCGGGATTACTTAAGTATCAGCTGGGGAGACAGCTCTTGGACGGACGATTCCAAAAATCTTTACGCTTTGAATCAAGCCGGGCTCTGGAGTATCGACCCCGCCTCGCTTCAGCCGGCAAAAAAAATCACCGCGATTGCCGCTGATGATTTTTATGTTTCCGGCAAAATGATTTATTATCTCCATGATTCGACACTCTATGTTCCCGGCCCCGACGAGAACCGGCCGACAGCCATCGAAAAATTAAATTGTCCGGCTTGCCGTTTCAAAGATGTTAAGAATAATAAAGCGATCGTGACTGACGGAACCGGCAGGATACTTATCATCGACTTGAATCGGCAGATAAAAACCATCGAGTTGGCGGCTAAAAATATCGACTGGCTCAACCCTAACTCGTTAATCGCCTACAATGACCACGAAATTCATATTTATGAAACAGCCAAGAACAGACCGGAATTAATCACTCGCCTCAGTTCGCCGATTCTCTCCGCCAGCTGGCATCCGGACGGCCGCTATTTGATCTTCTCGGCTGAAAATAAGCTGAAAATAATCGAATTGGATAATCGTGAACGGCGCAATACCGTCGACATCGCCGCGGCCGCCGCTTCTTTCCTCGCCGTCGACCGAGCCGGCAATAATCTGTATTATGCCATTGACAAACTGGGAATTTTCAAGTTAAATATCCAATAGCGCTTTAATGTTTGAGTAATATGATCGTTTAGCAACCACGGGAGGATCTCATGAACACATCAGCCGGCACGCCGCGCGATCTGGTCTTTATGGAAATGGCTTATTGCATTGCTCAACTAAGCAAAGATGAGAGCACTCACGTTGGAGCGATTGTCGTCGGTCCCGATCACGAAGTCCGATCAGTCGGCTATAATTCTTTTCCGCGCGGCATCAGAGACGATGTGCCTCAACGGCAAAAACGGCCGTTGAAATACCTCTACTTCGCCCACGCCGAAGCCAATGCGGTTTTTAACGCGTCGCGAGTCGGCATACCGCTCAACGGCTGCCGCCTTTACACCAACGGCACTCCTTGCGACAAGTGCGCCCAAGCAATCATCGGCGCCGGAATCAAAGAAGTGATTATTGACCTGGATTGGGAAGAAAAATTCGCTCAACTGGGCATAGTCGAATGGGAACAATCAATGCTGGCCGCTAAAGAAATGTTCATTGAAGCGAGAATCAAGCTTTGGGCGATTAGGAACTTTAACAGCCAAGTGCCGAGATTCTTGCGAGGACGTTACCTTAACTACTGATTTAATTGCACAAAAAAACCCGGGAATTAGCCCCGGGTTTTCTATTTGATTCAAATTAAAACAGCTCTGATTTTTTCCGCCATTATTTGCGCTTCGCCGTCGGCGTAAGATCGGCCGTGCCATAATTCATAACCGTCGCCGGCCAAACGCGGCATCAGATGCCAGTGGAAATGATTAATGGCCTGTCCGGCTAATTCGCCATTATTAAGCCCGAGATTGAAGTCATTGGCGCCGGCGGCGGCCAACACTGCCGGCGCGATTTTTTTCGCCACTCGCGCCAAGGCGCACATTAAATCCTCCGGCAACTCCAAAAAATTATCATAATGCCGTTTAGGGACGATCAAGGTGTGGCCGGGATTGATCGGAACAATGTCCAAAAAAGCCAGCACCAGATCATCCTCATAAACCCTTTCCGCCGGAATTTCTCCGCTGATGATTTTGCAAAAAAGACAGTCCATACGGTTGCTTGATTGATTATTATTAAAATTAAATATCACCGGCCGCAATCGACATTATTGATTGCCTCTTGAAACTCTTTGGCCGAGACATACTCCAAAGCCAGGATTACCGAGAGCGGCTCTGCCACGCACGAATCTTTCCGGTCTTTAATGATCGGCCAAATCGCCCGGGCGCGGTCAAGGTCTTGAGAGGCAACGGAGATGTCCAAAAACGGACCGGAATAATAAGCCAGGACTGAAAACAAGACCAAAGCCGAGCCGACAACCGCCAAACTTTTCCGGCCGCGAATCGCCCGATCGGCGGCATCAGCCAAAAGCAAAACTAAAAATAAAACCGCGAACAAAGCCAGCCGCCGCGACAGCGAATGTTCGCCGTCCAAAAAGCAATAACTTAAAAAATAGGCGGCCAAAATTATTTTAGCCATCAAGGCCGTGAGCAGCCAAGCGGGCTCCTGACGCTGCCAAATCCTGACCAAAGCG
>Ga0172371_10004192_pt1 | contig 21959 bp, 12 predicted proteins | sample Lak12m_FD_114543 | JGI IMG/M metagenome (GOLD analysis project Ga0172371, IMG submission 114543) | Freshwater microbial communities from Kabuno Bay, South-Kivu, Congo - kab_022012_12m | ecosystem: Environmental > Aquatic > Freshwater > Lake | place: Democratic Republic of the Congo: South-Kivu...
AGCTGCTCCGGTACTTGCACAGCAACTTTGGAAGAAAAATAACTCCCAACTATAAAAGTAACCGCCATAATTGCGGCTGCTTTTACATTCATGCTTCCGGCTTTGTAATAATTTATTACGGCTAAAATGCCAATAGGCGGCAAGAGCAGCGCAAGGGAAGTTCCCTGTGCTTGCTGTTGCGAGAACCCTAACAGCATTGTTAATGCGGGAATAATGATTATTCCACCGCCAATCCCCAAAAACCCGCTCATAATTCCTGCGGCAAAACCGATAACAAGGTAAACTACTAGTGCATACATTATCTTTTCTTTCGTCAAGTTTAGAAGTTTTGTTAATTTCCACTAACAAATTAAAACAATTTGAACCAATGGGGAAAATTTTTATATTCAAAACATGAAAATTAAATCATTAAATAAAACCAAAAAGTGCTTTTTGCTTGTAATCTATCTGTTTATGGTAATTGCGAGTTTGTTCCACCACCATTCTTATTCGTTAACGAGTGGTGATCGCAATGCTATTTCTATACCGAATAAAAGCGAAGCAGCTAATGATTTCTTAGAAGGTTCTGCCGGAATTTGTTTACTTGATCATTTCTTGCAGACAATTATTCACTCAGATCATTTCGCGGTTGGAAAAACCGCATATCTTCCTAAGCCAGAAAAGTTAGCTATCCATTCTGTTTTATTTCCTCTTGATAAACTTTTTTATTATGCATATCCGCTAAGAGCTCCTCCTACGATTTAGGTCTTTCCTATTTCTTTTTCAAAATCGCTAATTTAAAAATTAAGGAGTTTCTTATGTTTAAGTACTTATTGGTATTTATTGTGTATTCCATTTTTTCTCTCATTTTTTCACAACCTCACTATTTGGTGAAGGGGGTAATAATTGATTCGCATAATCAGCAACCACTAATAGGAGTGAATGTTTATCTAAAAGAATATAAAATTGTTGCTGAAACAAACGAGAACGGAGTTTTTCAGTTCCCTAATGTTACTGTCGGAAGCTTCACACTCATTTCATCCCTTGCAGGACATAAGAAAACAACTACAAAAATATCAGTCCCTACAAAAGAAAAATTAATTATTGAGATGCAAGAGCAAGTCATTAATCTTAATGAAACCATTATTACCGGAAATCCATTTACACTGGATATCAAAGAAATTTCGCAGGCAACTATTTCACTCTCACAGCTTGATTTGCAAATAAAACGAAATGCAACTTTAGCACAATCATTAGATTTCCAACCTGGTGTTGCCATGCGTTCAAATGGAACCGCTGCTTCCCGCCCTGTCATTCGCGGATTTAGCAATAATATGATTTTAATTTTGGAAGACGGTTTGCGTATGGGAGATTTATCTTCTGCATCAGATGATCATGGAATTTCTGATGACGGAAGCGAGCCTGAAAAAATTGAAATAATTAGAGGACCTGCAAGTCTGCTCTATGGAAGTAACGCCATAGGGGGAGTTGTTAATGTTATTACCGATGCAATTCCGTCTACTATTCCCCAACAAGCAAATGGACATTTTTTGTCGGAAGCTTCGTCGGTAAATAGCCAGTATTTAACAAATCTGCATCTAAACTACGGCATTAATCTTTTTTCTTTTCATGGTAATTTATATAAAAGAAAAGCTGGAGATTATAAAATTCCTACAGGAGGAGAGACTTTTAATTCTTATTTTGAAACCATCGGAGGACAGATGGGAGTTTCATTTCATCCAAACTGGGGAACCGCCGGATTAAGTTTTTCTTCCTTCCAAAACCAGTATGGGCTGCCCGCTCCAACCGGAAGTACTTCTGCGGCATACATTGACATGAAAAAAACTCAAGTAAAATATATAACTGATATTATTATTGATAATAGTTTTTTATCTGCTATAAACATTAAGGGTAGTTATCAAAACTATCTTCATGATGAGATTGATAGATTTAGCGGAACTGTTGGAACCTCATTCAACCTGGAGACCGCAAATATTGATCTTTCATCCAAACATGTTTCCTTAGCGTTTTTTATGAATGGGATTTTAGGGTTCTCGTCATCCTATCAGAAATATAAAATACTGGGAAGTGAAGCAATAACTCCGAATACAGATGTGTTTACTGCTGCTGCTTATATTTTTGAACAAATGAAATTCAAAAAATTAAATCTCTCGTTCGGATTGAGGACTGAATTTAATTCTATAAATATTGCTCAAGCTGTTTTAACGGATTCTCTTTTTGCAGGGCAAAAAAACAATTTTTCCACGTTGTCCGGTTCTTTGGGATTCGTTTATTCTCTTTCGGAAGAACAATCGCTATTTTTCAATGTTGCAAAAGCCTTTAGATCAGCGAGCGTAGGTGAGCTTGCCTCTTACGGCATCCACGAAGCAGCAAACAGCTTTGATATCGGGAATAGAAATTTGCAAGTCGAAAACAATTTAGGATTTGATCTAGGTTTAAGATCAATAAATGAAGAATATTTTGCAGAATTAACTGGATACATATATTCTGTTTACAACTATATTTCAAGAACACCGCAAGCATTTTTTTATAGCGATGAAACTGACGAAGCTACCAATTCAATAATTGGATTTAATGATTCAACTGGTTTCAGAGTGAAGAAATATTTAAATGAAGAAGCAGTCTTTTATGGTTTCGAGAGTAAGATAATCGTGAAATTAAAGGATAACCTTGCTACAACAATAATTGCGGATTATGTGCGGGCAAAGAATAGCAGAACGAAAGAGAATCTGCCTCAGATTCCGCCATTCCGGTTTTCGCTTGAAACAAGATATACCGTAGATCATTTTTGGGTTGGCTTTAACGCAAAAGCTGTAGCTTCTCAAAAAAATATTTCAACTAATGAAACTCCCACGGGAGGTTATTTCCTTGTTGATCTCTACGGTGGGGTTAAATTCTTTTCGAGTAGATTTGCACATTCAATATCCCTAAAAGTGGATAATATTTTTGATCGAGCTTACAAAGACCATCTTTCGGCAATTAAGGATTTTACGCTTATGCCCGGAAGGAATATTTCACTCAGTTATAAATTCTTATTTTAAATTTTAAAATTAATCCTTAATTTGTCTTGTGATAATTCATGAACAAACAACATCAGGTTAAAAGCGTTATTTCCCAGAGAAATGGTGTGCACTGTTTTTACAATTTATCAAAAATATTTCTGTCATCCCATACAGTCTATTTTGCCAACTAGTTAAATATGCATTTTTGAAAAAAAGTATGTTAAAATTCTTGCACGTAATACTGTGCCTTATTCCTTCGTTTGCATTCGCAGTTACAACTTCGGGAGATAGTATCAAGTATGTTTTTGATGAAGTTTCAGTAGTTGGCAGCGCAACCAGCGGAGATTTGAGAAAAGCCACCTCCTCATTTGATAAAGTTGAAATAGATGAAAGCAAAAGTAAAAGTTTAGCAAATGCGGTAAAAAATATTCCGGGAATTTTTTTGCAGCAAAGAAGCGGCGGCGAACCATTGAGCAAAATTACCATGCGCGGTTTTGGCACTCGTACTAACGACCCGCAGATAGTTGGAATAAAAATTTTAATTGATGGATTTCCGGAAACTGAACCTGATGGCAGAACCTCGCTTGATTTGCTTGATGTATCTGCTTATTCACAAATTGAAATCGGGAAAACTAACAGCTATAATTTGTTCAGCCCGGCTTCCGGCGGCTATTTGAACTTTATTAGCGAAAGAAATTTTTCGGATTCTTTCACCGAAGAGAGATGTACATTCGGAAGTTTTGGTTTTCAAAAATATCAAATAGAAGCTGGCAGCAAGCTGAAGAGCGGTTCAATTTTTCTTAACATGAGCAACTCCAAATATGAAGGCTGGCGGGAACACTCTGCAAGTTATTCAACTAATTTCAATTTTTATTTGAAAAATCAACTTGATGAGCTTTCTAGTTTTAACTTTTTTGCTGCGGGCGTTTCAAGCACCTATAAAATTTCCGGACCACTTACCCGCGCGCAACTTTCGGGAGATGAGAGTAAAGCGAATATCGCTTTTATCAAGCGAGACGAACGGCGCAGTAATAAAATTTTGCGGATTGGTTTGTCTTATCAGAAATATTTTAATGAGGAAGAATCGCTTACAAGTTCATTTTTTCTTTCGCCAAAAGTATTAATGCGTTCGCAGAAAATGAGTTACCGCGATTTTAACCGGCTTCATCTTGGTGGCAAAATTCAATATAGTTTTGTTAAAAAATATGGAGAAGAAGATGTAAACAGATTTATGGTTGGCTTGGATAATCAATATCAAGCGGGTCCTTCGCTGTTTTATTCGTTATCGCTCACCAACGAAAGAGGAACCGCGCTAAAGCAAAATAAAAATGAAGCCGGTTTGAATTATGGCGTTTATGTGCATGACGAACATACCTATAAAAATCTTACAATTGATTTATCGCTGAGATATTCCCACTCCAAATATTTACTTGATAATTTTCTTTCTCCGGAGCTGTCAGATAACTTAGCGTTAAGCAGTTTTACTCCCGGCGCCGGAATTTCTTTTGCGATAAATGATAATAATTTTATTATGCTGCATTACGCAAAAGGAGTTGAAAATCCGGCGTTCAACGAAGTTGATCCGCCCGATGAATTGGATACGCTTAAAGGTTTAAATCCTTTATTAAAGCCAGCAACATCGCACACGTTTGAAGCCGGAATAAAGGGAGATTATTTACTATCAAAATCATTTGTAAATCGTTTCACTTATAACATAATCGCTTATTCAATTTTAACGTATGGAGAATTAATTCCCTATCAGTCAAACGCTACTTATTTTCTGCCTTCTGGGAAAACAAAACGTTACGGAATAGAAACTTCTTTTTCTCTTTCAACGAAATACTTTTTTAATTTTGAAAGTTCTGTAACGCTATCAAAAAATTATTTTATTGATTATAAAAACATATCAGGGAATTATAACGGAAAGCTTATTCCCGGCGTTCCGTCTCGGATGGTAGTTCTTAACATCGGCTATCAAAATCCGCTGTTACCGTTCTTAAACTTGCAGTATGAAAATCTCAGCCAAGTGTATATTGATAATGCAAATTCAGTTTCTGCTGAAAGTTATAGTAAATTTGATTTGCAAATTTTGTACAGTTGGGTTATACGCCCGGTGTTTATTAATTGTTTTATAGAAATTAAAAATGCGCTCAACAAAAAATATATTTCATCGGTTTTTGTTAATGGTTCAGCCGGCGAGTATTTTGAACCCGGAATGCCGCGAAATATAAGTGCTGGATTTTCAGTTCATTATCAGTTTTAAATATCAGAGGAAACAAAATGTCAAAAAAAATTACACTCTTTCTGCCTTACAACGGTTTTACGTATACAAAAAAATCTGCCGTTTCATTTTTGAATTCGGGACACGTGGAAGAGATATATCTTCTCACTACCAAAAAAGATTTACCGGAAGTTGAAAACTGTAAAACTCTTTTTGTGGAAAATCTATTTAGTTCTTCAGCTATAAGCGAAATAATTAAGAAGTCATCCACTGAATTTACCGCAATTGTTAAGCAAGATACGTTGTTGGAACTTGGGCAGTTTGCGTTAGACCGTTTCATTTCAATTGCAGAAAACACTTCTGCCGGATTAGTCTATTCCGATTATTATGAAATAAAAGATGAAGTGCGGGCACCGCACCCAACCATTGAATATCAAGAGGGAAGCCTTCGCGATGATTTTAATTTCGGATATCTTTTCTTCTTCAATACTTCAGCTATAAAGGCGCTTCACTTTGATGAAAAGTATTTATCCGGCGGGCTTTATGATTTGCGTTTGAAAATATCGCAAACCAATAACGTCATTCGCATCGGTGAATTTCTTTACTCATCAATTGAAACTGACGAGCGGAAAACCGGTGAAAAAATTTTCGATTATGTTGATCCTCGAAACCGCTCAGTTCAAATTGAAATGGAAAAAATTTGTACAAATCATTTAAAAGCTATCGGCGGGTTTTTAGCTCCGGAATTTGAAAAAGTGGATTTCGGAAAATTCGATTTTGAGTTTGAAGCATCGGTAATTATTCCGGTAAAAAACCGCGCAAAAACAATTGGCGACGCTATTGAATCTGTATTAAAACAAAAAACGACTTTCCCTTTCAATCTTTTTGTGGTTGATAATTATTCGGATGATGGAACAACTGAAAAAGTTGAAGCGTTCGCAAAAGAAGATGCCAGAATCGTTCACGTAATTCCGGAGCGAAAAGATTTAGGAATCGGCGGCTGTTGGAATGAAGCGGTTCATCATAAAAGTTGCGGAAAATTCGCCGTGCAATTGGATAGCGACGATATGTACAGCGATGAAAATACGCTTCAAAAAATTGTAAATAAATTTTATGAAGAAAATGTCGCCGCCGTTATCGGTAGTTATTTAATGACTAATTTCAAGTTAGAGCAACTTCCTCCCGGAGTGATTGACCATAAAGAATGGACGCCGGAAAACGGGCGAAATAATGCTTTAAGAATAAACGGACTTGGCGCGCCGCGCGCTTTTTACACACCTGTTTTGCGCGAAGTTAAAATTCCTAATGTGAGTTATGGCGAAGATTATTCCGTTGTGCTTGCTATCTCGCGCAAATTTCAAATTGGGAGAATTTATGAACCGCTCTATTTCTGCCGCCGATGGGAAGGGAACACAGATTCTGCTCTCTCGATTGTGCAGATGAATAACCATAATTTTTATAAAGATAAAATCCGAACATTTGAGTTAATGGCAAGGATGAAAAAAGTTGCAAGCGGAAAGTAAAACGTTGAAAGCAGAAAGCGGGAAAGTGAAGACGGCGCTCAATTACTGCATCGCCGCAAAAAAATTAATCACTGAACAAAAAATAGACTGGGAGCAGTGCAAAAGCGGTTATGTTACACTTGATGCCGTTCGAGTAAAAACTTTTTCGTTTGAAAATTTCAGCATAAAAGTTCAGTTTAACCCCGGAAGATTGATCTCAACTTCTGCTAAAGTTGATGCAAAATCTATTAACCAGCGGAAGTGTTTTTTATGCGGTGAAAATTTACCGGAAGCTCAACAAAGAATTGACTATAAAGATGATTTTATAATTTTAGTCAACCCATTTCCCATTTCCCCTGAACATTTTACGCTGCCATCACGTCATCACACAGTACAAAATATTGGAAATTCATTTCCCGTGTTGTTAGATTTTTGTAAAGATTTGTCCCCCGGCTATTCTGTTTTTTATAATGGTCCCAAGTGCGGCGCATCGGCTCCTGATCATCTTCACTTTCAAGCCGGCACAAAAAATTTTATGACGATTGACTATGAGTTTGACTTGATGAAAGAAAAACTTGCCGAAATATTACTTGAGAACGAATTCATTTCCGTTTGCGCAATTGATGATGGGTTACGGAAAATGATTTCCATTGAAGGAAAATCAAAATCCGAGATTGAAAAAACTTTTCAATTATTTTATCATACACTTAAAGAATTCATCGGACTTATCGATGAGCCGATGATGAATGTCGTCGGTTCATATCAAAATGAACAATGGCGGGTCGTTATTTTCTTGCGAAGAAAACATAGACCGGATGTGTTTTTTGCCGAAGATGAAAATAAAAAGATTTTGCTAAGCCCGGCAGCCGTTGATATTGGCGGGGTTTGTATCACTCCGCGCGAAAGAGATTATGATGCCATTACAAAAGAAAAGTTGAAAGAAATTTTCGCTGAAGTTTTTATTGACGCGACACAGTTTCAAAAGTTACAGACTGAGTTGAAAACTGTTTTTAATCATGTTGTTAATCTTGACTCATCAGATCGGCAATAAATTGCAAGTTTTGATTTTTAGAATTTGAAATGATGATTTTAACAATTGCTGTAAGTGGAACAGCTAAAAGCATTCCAAGAATTCCCCAAATGTAACCCCAAAGTAATACCGAAAGAAGGATTGCAATCGGGTTCAAATTTAATCGCCTTCCGATTAATTGCGGTTCTAATACATTAAAAAAAGCTGTTTGAATGAACGCCAAACCGCCTGCAATCAATAAGGCGTAACTCCAAGATTCAAATTGAATAATTGCCATTAAAGTAGGCAGCACAAGCGCAACCGCAGAGCCAATCGAAGGAATAAAATTCAAGAAGAAGGTCAAAAGTCCCCACATTACAGGAAAATCAATATTAAAAAGGTAAAGGAAAAACCCGACAAAAATTCCGGCTAATAGGTTGATTGATATTTTAGAGATAACATATTTTTGAATTTGTTCGGTAATTGTGTTTAAAGTTCTGGAGAATTGAAGTTCCTTTTTCTTCTCTTCCGCTTGAGATGCTTCGCCGGTAAGATTATGTTCAGCTAAATCAGAATCAGCGCTGTAATATCTTCGTTTGATTGCTAAAAGAATGGAGTGGTGTCCGCTCACAATAAAGATGAAAAACAAAAGAAGAAAAAGAACATTTCCCACCAAACTGAAAGCCGAATTGAAAGCGCCGCCGGCAAGTTCTTTATAATCAAGCCTCGCTAATATTTTCTGGAATGAAAAATATTTGAAATAAGGATCATTAATGCCAAGGTCTAAAGCAGCTTTTCGTACAATTGAATTGAGTTTAGTAAAATAATTTGGTAAATCGTTTGACAAGCTAATAACAGAATCAACTACAAACCTTATCACTCCAAACGAAATGAAAACGATAATAATAATATTTACTATTATGACTAACCAAAGCGGGAATTTCTTTCCGGTTAAAAATGTATTTACCGGCGAAAAAAGAATGAAGAGAAATGAAGCGATAACAAAAGGCAGAAGGATGTTTCGTAATTCGGAAAGAAGAATTCCAAGCGCAACAAGCCCAATACTTGCAACAAAAAAAATAATGGTTGAATCGAGTTCGTATTTATCTTTCACTAAAATTTGCTCCTATGATACAGTACAAAAGTATTCATATTTTTACTTTTCGCAATAAAAAAATGCTTTAGGAGTTCCTAAAGTTGAAATACGGTAAGGAATATTTTTTTTGACTTTAACGAAATATCGGTTATTTTTGGTTTGGTTAAAAATTTAATACGAATGAACCAACTGGTTTTTCTTCTCTAACTTAATTTAATTAACATAGTATCAAATATGTGAGAGTAGGGAGGCTTACACATGCGAATTGATAGACAATTATTCTTTATTGCAAGCATTTTATTTTTATTTACCTCTTCCGTTTTTGCACAAACAGGTAAAATAGCGGGGAAAATTACCGATGCAACAAACGGCGAAGGCATTCCTTTTGTTAATGTTGTAGTTGAAGGCACTACTCAAGGTGCTGCCTCCAACTTAGACGGTGATTTTATGATCAATAACCTAAAGCCGGGAGTTTATTCTGTGCGCATAAGCGCAATCGGGTTTAACTCCGTTACTTACCAGAACATCACCGTTTCTACCGGTCTCACTACCGCGCTTAACGCTAAACTTGGTTCCAACGCTGTAACCATTTCTCAAGATGTTGTAGTTGTGGCGGAAAGACCTATGGTGCAAAAAGATTTAACTGCTTCCACTGCAATAATGAACGATCAGTTAATTTCCGAACTTCCGGTAACGGAAGTAGGTGATTTGCTGCAATTACAAGCCGGAATTACCAAAGGCGGCGGCGGAGAACTTCACATGCGAGGTGGAAGAAGCGGACAAATTGCTTTTCAAATTGACGGTGTGCCTGTTACCGATGCTTATGATGGCAGCAATGTTATAGATGTTTCAACTAATTCTATTAAAGAATTACAAGTTGTTTCCGGCGCTTTTAATGCTGAATTCGGGCAGGCTATGTCCGGTATTGTTAATATTGTAACAAAAGACGGAAATGATAACTTCAGCGGGAGTTTACAATCTTATGTCGGAGATTATGTTTCAAACAAAGAAGATAAATTCTGGAATATTAAAAATATTAATCCCGTTGCAATCAGAAATTTTGAAGGCAGTTTAAGTGGTCCGGTTATTCCGGATAATCTCTTCTTTTTTGTTAATGGACGTTATTTTTACAACACAGGGTATCTTTATGGTAAAAAAGATTTCTTAGTTACTGATTATTCGCGCGAAAGAGATGCCGCTTCAGGCGGAGGATATGACATCAAAAGAAGTGGAGACAGTTCGTTTGTTCCGATGAACACAAACGAACGCATTTTTGGTCAAGCAAAATTAACTTACCGATTAACCGGCGGTATTCGGTTAAGCTACAATTATATTCTTGATAAACAACAATATCAAGACTATGACGGCAACAACAGATTGACGCCTGACAATAATTTACATCGGTTTAGAACGGGTTACTCAAATACGCTAAGTTTAAACCATGCTTTATCAGCAACCACTTTTTATACTCTTAATCTTTCTTATTTCTTTAAAGATTATCATCATTATTTATTTGAGAATATTTACACCGGAGATGTCTTAAAACCGACTTCTTATGTTGATAATAGCTTCCTCCAAACTCCTCCTTACAGTTTTGCGATTGGCGGAACGAACACAAACCGGTTTACAAGAAATACTTCTACGATTTCCGCCAAGATAGATATGACTTCCCAACTAAATAAAGAAATATCAATTCAGTTTGGCGGAGAATATAAAAAGCATCGGTTATATTATGAAAATGTAAACCTGCAGCCGGCATATAAAAACGGTATCTTTAATGTAACTTTTCCTTCCGCTACCTCAACGGATTATGATCAATACACAAAAGAGCCATCAGAAATTTCCGGCTATGTTCAATCAAAATTTGAAGCATTTAATTTGATATTTAATGCCGGCGTTCGTATGGATATTTTCAACCCGAATAGTTTTATTCTTAGCGATCCTTCAGACCCGGATATTAACAATCCAATACGCACCGAAAACAAAAATGTTTCTTTAGCTGAGAGAAAAACTTATTGGTATAAAGATGCGAAAGTAAAATATCAGTTAAGCCCAAGATTAGGAATAGCGTTTCCTATTACAGATAGAGGCGTAATTCACTTTTCGTACGGGCATTTTTTCCAGCTTCCTTCGTACGAGCTGCTTTATTCAAATCCAAACTTCAAGCTTGCAGATGTTTCCGGGAACGCCGGCTTAGTTGGAAATGCTGATTTAAAACCTCAAAAAACGGTTAAAGGAGAAATTGGTCTTCAACAGCAAATTGGCGACGATATTGCAATTGATGTAACTATGTTTTTTGAAGATTTCCGCGATCTTATCGGCACACAAACGAATGATATTCTAGTCTTTGGCGGAGCAAAATCATACAGCCAATATGCAAATTCTGACTTTGGATTCTCCAAAGGAATTATCCTAAAATTTGAAAAACGTTTCATTGGCGGGCTTGCCGTAAATCTTGATTACACCTACGCAGTAACCAAAGGAAATGCCTCTAACCCAGCAGATGCAAGAAATGCCGTTTTAGGCGGCGCAGCGCCTGAAACATTTATCACGCCGTTAGATTGGGATCAAACGCATACTTTAAATATTATGGCCGCCTATACCGTTCCGGATGATTATGGGGTTTCACTCATCGGCAGCTTTTATTCCGGTCAGCCCTATACACGCCAACCAAATAAAAACACTTTGGTTACCCAAAACGCATTTCCGAAAAACAGCGATAACAAACCAAATATTTTTAGCGTTGATATTCGAGCGTATAAAGATTTCAAAATTGATACCTACAAAATTTCTGTATTTGTGAAAGTATTTAACCTGCTCGATCTCGATAATCCTAAAGGAGTTTACGGAGATACCGGCGACCCATTATTTACGTTTGGAAAATTAGAGGCGCAAAAAATTAATCCAAGATTATACACGAATACTTTGAACGAACTCTATACCAATCCAACAAATTTTTCAGAACCGCGAAGAGTTGAGCTCGGCGCTTCCTTTAACTTTTAATTGCAAGGCTAACAGATATGAATAAAAAATATTATAAAAATTTATTACTCATCTTTTTTATTGCGGTCGGAAGTCTTCTTGCACAACGAAGCGACCCAAACTTAAGAAGAGTAGGGTTCCATAAAGGAAATAGAGTAGCTATTTCTTTTTATAACGATGCTCAAGTTTCTGGATTTAACTCCGGCGTAGATATTCGCGGCGAATGGCCTCGCGGTTCTGGCGAAAACTACATCGGTGATTGCATCCCCTTGATTGGGCTTGAATTCATAAATAAAAAAGGAGACACGCTCCATTCAGTTACTATTTCCCGCGGACCACGTAACGGGCAAGCAGCTGAAAAAAATCCTGTTAACAATTATTTTTGGGGATTTAACCCTATACCCGGCTTTAATAATCCGGCATACGAAAGTAAAGTTGCTCAAGAAGGAATTGCAATGAGTCACCTACCCGGAACTTGGCCCATAGGCGGTTGGCGCGATCATCCGGATTGGACTGACGCAAGTGGGAAGTCAGAATGGGATGGCTACTTTGGACGCGGACAAATTAACGCCGACCAAGAAAGCTATTTCTGGGCTGATGACCAATGGGATGACCAGTTTAATACTGATAACTATGCTAACCTCAATGTTAATCTTTTCCAACCTGATTCTACTGACCCAACACGCCACGGGATGGGAATACAATTAGCCGTTCGTGGGTTTCAGTGGGCGAGCTTTTTAGCAGAAAATACCCTCTTCTGGCTTTATGATATTAAAAATGAAGGTACTTATAATTTCAGAAAAGCTGATTTTGGTACTGTAGTTGGAACTTTAGCCGGCGGCGACGGAGACAGCGGCGATGATCTTGGGTATTTCGACATTGATAATTGGATTACCTATTCTTGGGATAATGACGGAATTGGAAATCATGGACAAAAAGTTGGTTATGTTGGTTATGCGTTTCTTGAATCTCCCGGCAACCCTTTTGATGGTATAGACAACGACGACGACTCTCCCAATCCGGCAGCGAAAAAATTTACGCATGCTGATTTTGATACCGCTGGCGTCATCTATAAAGCTGGCGATAAGGTTGTTCTTATAGAACCGGGAACTTATGAAAGAAGTTTACACGTTGTAAAAAATACTATTGATACAGTGTATTCAATGGGCGTTCGGTTTATTATAAATCCCGGTGTTACAAAATTTCGCGAAGGGCATATCGCTTCTTGGTCTCAAGATAGAAAAATAGCTTACCCGGACGCTAGCGCTTATGATGGAATTGATAATGACCTTGACGGTTTGATAGATGAAAATGAATCAATTGATTTTTACACAAGAGATAAAAAAGGACTTCTGGGATTACGTTATAAAGATTACATTAATAACATAGCCGTAGATGATCCTTTGATTGATGAAAAACGAGATAATGCTGCAGAAAATATTGTCTCAACTTATGTGCCTAATCCTGATGGGAATGTTGTTGTAAGATCACACTTTTTCGGGGATGAAGACGGTGATTGGGACCCTCTTGTGGATGATGTTGGCTCAGATGGAGTTGGTAAAGATGATGCTAATTATATTAAACCTGATGCTGATGGAACTGAAGGGAATGGAATTCCTGATCAAGGAGAACCTAATTTTGGCAAAACTGATCCGCACGAATCTGATCAGATAGGGTTGACAAGTTTTAACTTTTTTAATCAATCTGCTTCGCCGGATTTAAGCGATGATCAAACTGTTTGGACGAGAATGTTCCCTGGCAGATTTGATGTTGTTCCGCCAACCCCAATGGATGGAGATTTTATTTATGCATCAGGATATTTTCCATTAAAAGCCGGGCAAACAGAACGCTTTTCAGTTGCTTTGGTTTTTGGCGTTGATTATAATGATATTACTAGAAGCAAAACCATTGTACAGCAAATCTATAACGCTGGATATAAATTCCCACAACCTCCAAGAAAACCGAAAATTACCGTTACCCAAGAAGATGGTAACGCCGTAATTTATTGGGATGGAGAGCCGGTAGAAAATTCAAAAGATTTTATTTCTAAGAAAAAAGATTTTCAAGGATACAAAATTTATCGTTCTACCGATGCCGGATTTATTGACTCAAGACAAATTACAAGCGCTCTCGGAACTTTGTCCTTCGATAAACCGATTGCTCAATACGATTTGAAAGACAGTATTTCGGGATTCTTTTATCCTTCTGCTGCTCTTCTCGAACAAGTAGGTGGAACAACCTATTATCTTGGACACAATACCGGTATTGTTAATCGGTATGTTGATTCTACGGTAACTAAAGGGCAAACCTATTACTACGCTGTTTGTGCTTATGATGCCGGCGATGCAAAGTTAGATATTTTCCCTTCAGAAAATTCTAAGTTTATTGACCGTACCTCCTCCGGACAAATTGTTACCGATGATAATACTGGCTTTATTACTCCTGGTTTCCGTCCTTCGGGATACAAACCCGCAAAGCTTGGCTTGCTTCAAAAATCTGCAAATTTTAGAGGTACCGGAACTATTGAAATAGAGATGATTGATGATCATGCCGTTCGTGCGGGAAATCAATATCAAATAGTTTTTCAAGATACTGCGTTACAAGGCTACACATCAAATTGGTCATTGATTGATTTGGTAACTCCTGATACCGTAAAAATTCCTTCACTTAAAGCGGAATATATTGTAAAGCCGGGTGAAACAATTGCGGTGCCAAAAGGTGTAGAAATTTCTGTAAATAGTATTTCTTTTACAACCGACACAACTGTTTTCGTTGGAACGGTTGATACAGTTATTTACAAAAGCACCAAGTTTACTGGCGAAACGAAACCGGTTCATGGTTTTAGAGTTCAGTTGTATAATGAAGATGTGATTAAAACTGATTCTGCAAAATCCGGGTTTGAAAACATTTCTTCAGCTGTAAATCCTACTTACATTTTTAGGGTTTTTCCGCCGCCTGCAAGCAAACCAAGTTTAGCTGGTATTGCGATGCCGTATGATTATCAATTTGAATTTTCAAATTCCATTGTTGATACTTCTGTGGCAGACACGCTTGGAACCAATACCTCCGGCAACAGAGTTGCGGCAGTTCCTGTTAATTTCAGAGTTAAAAATTTAACTACCGGTAATTATATCAAGTTTGTTTATTTCAAAACAGGCACGGTTAGTACAAGCCATAATATTATTTTCAAAGAAGTAATTCAAGGAAATCCGTATCGAACTTTTAACGTAATCTTTCAATACGGCACGCCAAACGCTTCAATGGAAACTTCCGGCTTCTTGAAAGTTTATACCACCAAGCCATTTAACCGAGTTGACCAAGTTACCTTCTCGATTGACCCTGCAAGCATTGATAATAATTCCGCACAGAGTGACTTAGATAAAATTAAAGTAGTTCCGAACCCTTATGTAGTAACCCATGAGGCTGAGTCTAGATTATCAAGCACGCAAACAAGCGGTAGAGGAGAAAGAGAAATTCGATTTACCCGAATTCCTCCGGGGGCTAAAATATCCATCTTTACCGTTCGTGGTGAATTGGTTAAAACACTAACTCACAATGATTTGTTTGTAGGCGATGTGTATTGGAATTTACGTACTGAGGAAAACCTCGACGTAGCATTCGGCGTGTATGTATTTGTAGTGGATGCGCCGGGTATCGGAACAAAAATTAGCAAATTTGCTCTCATTAAATAACGGAGTTTGAGAGATGAGAAAACTTTATATAATTATTTTATTGATCTTTATGACCTTTCTTTCTTTTGCACAAACGAAAGTCGGTTCAACTGCCGGGGCGTTCTTAAACATTGGAGTTGGCTCTCGCCCGATTGCAATGGGCGGCGCTTTTGCTGCAACAGCAAATGATATTACTTCACTGTATTGGAATCCTGCAGGCATCTCAAGAATTGTAGGAAACGAAGCCTTCTTTGCACACACAAAATGGTTTGCCGATATCACCTACAACTGGGCGGGAGCCGCGTTAAATTTAGGCGATCTCGGCGCTGTTGGGTTAAGCCTTACGTACTTAGATTATGGAAAGATGGAAGTTACCACCCTGCGCGAGCCTGACGGAACGGGCGAAATGTTTTCGGCTAAAGATTATTCTTTGGCTGTTTCCTACGCTTATAATTTAACCGATCGGTTCTCTGTAGGCGGTAACCTTAAATACGTTAACGAATCTATTTGGAATTCATCGGCTTCCGCAGTTGCGGTTGATCTCGGAATCCTTTTTAATTCTGACCTGTATGGGTTAAGAATGGCAGCAACCATTACCAACTTTGGTTCCGATATGAGAATGGATGGAAAAGACCTCTATGTACTGCACGATATTAACCCAAATATTTATGGAAATAACGAGCAAATATTAGCGACTTTAAAAACGGATGATTTTCCACTTCCTTTAACATTTAGAGTTGGCGTTGCTATGGATATGCTTAATACAACGGAACATCGCCTTACTTTGGGCGTTGATGCTATGCACCCGAATGACAATTCTGAATCGCTTAATGCAGGCGCAGAATACGTTTTTAATAACATGGTGGCGCTGCGCGCTGGATACAAATCTTTGTTCTTGACTAATTCTGAAGAAGGTTTGACTCTTGGTGTTGGTTTAATGTACGAGTTCTTCCCGGGGCTTGGTGTTTCGCTTGATTACGCTTACCAAGATTTCGGTATTTTAAAAAATACCCAACATTTTTCGATGGGTATTAAATTCTGAAACAAGTTCTCTTGCGTTTGAAAAAGGCATATCATTTTGGTATGCCTTTTTTGTTTGTACATATTTGAAAAACAGAGTGCGTGGATTTAAGAAAAACTTTTGTATTTGTGATGTATTGTTCAGGCTTTAATCTTCATCCTGAAGTACTTTTAAAAATGCAGCTCTTCTTGTTCCGGGATACTCAACATCCAAGCCTTTAACGGCGTGCCAGATAATTTTATTAAACTCGTTGTCGGGAATTCTATCGGCTTCCGTAAAATCCAATGTTTCACTTTTCTTCTGCCAATAATTTTCAGCGGTGTTCTTTGCGTCGAGATCAACATTGATTGGAAGCGCGGTGAACGGCGCACTGTTTGGAACAGTAGAAAAGCATCTCCACATCGGCTCGGCAGCGGCATCGTATTGGCTCATCGGTGGAAGTCCGAGAATCAATTCCATCGTTCTTAGCATAGAAGAAGTTGAGTACATCGTGTGGTCAATAAAATTTCTTTTCACAAATCCGCCGGCAACGTAAGCGGTTGTTCTATGCGCGTCAACATGGTCAGAACCATCTTGCGCGTCGTCTTCAATTATAAAAATTGCTGTCTCTTTCCAGATAGGCGAGCGACTTAAATAATCAACAAACAAACCAACGGCAAGATCATTATCGGCAACATGCGCGAATGGTGTAGGTGCGCCTTTCCGCAAACCTTCGGTATGGTCGTTAATAAATCTTAGCGTGCTGAATTGCGGAATTTTGCCGATTGCAAGCAAAGAATCAAAATCATTTTTCCATTGGTAGAAGCGGGTTGTGTCTCTTACTTTCATGTTCCACTCGGTAAATGATTTGCAAAAATGATTTTCTAAAACCGGAATGGAAGCTTTCCCGTTATTTGTAAACTCTGCATAAGAACGATAAGAGACATTGTGTTTACTACAAACATCCCAGATGAATTCTTTATTATTTGCAATTGCTCTATTTCCCTCTGCATCATAACCGCCGCCGCGGTTTCCGTAACTTGTTACCCAGGTTTTTTCTAAGTAGTCAGTTGCGTATGCGCCCATACTCCAGTTGTGCCCGTCTGCGCTCACTTCTGCATTGGCGTAAAAATTATCGAGCAGAACAAATTCTTTCGCAAGGGCGTGTTGATTCGGCGTGTAAAATTCTCCGAACAATGTTAAACTTGTATCGCCGTTGCCTTGCGGTAAATCGCCAAGCACTTGATCGTAGGTGCGGTTTTCTTTTATCACATAAAAAACATATTTGATAGGTGATGGATCGCCGACTTTTTTCGGAATCGGATTTCCCGCTTCGCCATTCGGGTGCGTCTCTTTTTCTTTTTGATAAGGAGTATTTTCATATACAAGTTTTGAATAACAAGCGAGTGTTTTTTCGTTGGGAATTTTTATGGCGTTTAACGTACCTTTAAATAATCCGCCGATGTATTGTTCCTTCACCACTTTTGAAGTATCGCCTTTTTGATAAATTACGCTGCGTCCCTTTCTTGTTGGGTTGGGCCCCTGCGGATTTGCGAGCGATGAAAATCCTTTTCCGTTCGCTACAAAAATAGACCTGCCGGAAACTTTTACGCTTGTAGGATACCAACCAGTTGGAACAAATCCTTCGCTTTTACTTGAGCCGGGAGTTGCAACATCAAAAACAGCGAGGCAATTATTATCAGCGTTTGCAATGAAGAGAGTTTTATCATCATCGCTTAACGCAACGCTGTTTGGAGTTGAACCAATAGGAGCTTTTGGATAAAGGGCAGTGTTAAGCGTTTCTATTACTTTTCGTTCCGTAATGTTGATAACAGAAACAGAATTATCATTACCGTTTGCAACAAAAAGATACTTGCCGTTTTTGGTTAAACAAAGATCGTTTGGGTTATCGCCGACTTTTATTTCCGCAACAAAAGATTTTTTTTCAGCATCAAAAACCAAAACTTTATCGCATCCCCAGCAGGAAATGTAGAGTTCTTTTTTATTTGGAGATAACAGACATTGGTAGCCCTCGCCGCCTAACAGATATTTCCCAATGATTGATTTAGTTTTTGTGTCTAATAGATAAAGTGAATTGTTTTCTTTTGTTACCGCATACAAAATATTTTTTTTGTCATCTAACGCAAGTCCGGCGGGAGAAATTTTTTCGGGCCATTTTTTGCCGAGAAGTAAAGTATCCGTTACGGCTAACTTATTTTTTAGAATTGAGTACTCGAGAATCCAATTATCATTTCCGCCGGAGACATAAAGAAATTTTTCATCAGCGCTAAAGACCAACCCGAACCATGCTTTTGCGATAGGTTTATCATCAAGAATTTTAAAATCCGCCGCCGAAATCAATTGAATAGATTGTTCGCTTTGACCGTTATTAGTTACCGCTAAATAGTTACCGGAAGGAGAAACCACAATTTGCAGAGGTAAATCGCCAAGCTGTAAACTTTTGCCTATTGGAGAAACAGCCCAGCCGTTCGGCAGGTTAATTCGTTTTAATTTTTCTTGTCCGGTTAATAAACTGTTAAAAAGTAAAGCAATAAAAAGAACGAATGATAAAATCTGTTTTCGCATGATTTGTTTTCTCCGATAGTCAAAGATTTTTTTTTATGATGAGCAAATTTACTTTTTATTGCCGAAAATCCCGCCAAGTATTTTAATTGCAAAAGCCTTCGGCGGAGAATTGAAAATATTTTTCTAAAGATTTCTTTGAACTGCTAAGAATTCATTCTTATATTTGAACTAACACTTTCAAAATAATTCATTTAATCTTAAAGATCATAAGAGGTTGAAATGTCCGAACAGAAAAAATTTGTCCCTTTTGTCTCTTCAGAAACAAACATAGCGGAATTCACCGTTCGTGCGCTTGTTATTGGCTTGGCGCTTGCTGTTGTTCTTGGTGCGGCAAATGCGTACTTAGGGTTAAAAGCCGGAATGACCATCGCTGCAACTTATCCGGCGGCAGTAATTGGGATGGCAATTATTAAATTGTTTAAAGGAACAATCCTTGAAGAAAATTTTGCACGTACTGTAGGGTCAATCGGAGAATCAATTGCAGCCGGTGCTATTTTTACAATTCCGGCTTTTTTTATTGCCGGTATTTGGAATCCATTTTTTACTCCAGGCAATTATGCAATTTCCGCCGCAATTATGTTTGCAGGCGGCGTTCTCGGAATTATGTTTGTCGCTCTGCTCAGGCGTGTAATGGTTGAAGATGTTGAACTGCCTTTTCCTGAATCAGTCGCCGCATCTGAAATCCATAAAGCCGGCAGACATGGCGGTTCGGGTTCAAAGTTTTTATTTGGCGCTATGGGAGTCGGAGCTTTGATTCAAGCCTTAGGGCAATTTAAACTATTTGCGACAAGCGCAGATAAATTAGTTTCATTCGGTAAAGGGAATATTCTTTTTAAATCTCCAGACGTCAGCCCGGCTTATATGGGCGTTGGTTATATCATTGGTCCACGGTTAGCCGCATTAAACTTTAGCGGCGGCGTTCTTGCGTGGGGATTGTTAGCTCCAATCATCGCTTATTTCAAATTCGGTAATGTTGATCCCACGACTTTAGACTGGGCAAAAGAAATTACTCTTGTTTGGAAAAGTTACGTTAGACCAATTGCAATCGGTGGAATGTTGGTAGGCGCAGGCTTTACGTTATGGAAGATGAGAAAAAATCTTATCACCGGAATTTCCCGTTCGGTGAATGATGTTAAAAAAGCTGCGTCAGGGGAATCTACAACAGAAAGAATCGAAAAAGATATTCCATTTACTTACGTTATGGTTGGTATTGGTTTGGCTTCAATAGCTACTTTTTTTATCTACAACTATTTTGCACAAAACATTGTTGCCGCTTTAGTTGCAACATTAGTTATGGTTGTGGCAGGATTTTTCTTTGCGGCAGTTTCCGGTTACTTAGTTGGAATTATCGGTTCCAGCAATAATCCTATAAGTGGATTAACCCTTTCGACCCTCGTTATTGCGGCGTTATTAATGGTTGCACTAGGAATGAAAGGAACGCAAGGAGTAGCTGCCGTGCTTGGCGTTGCCGCTGTTGTTTGCGTTGCCGCCGCGGTTGCCGGTGAAATGTTGCAAGATTTAAAAGCCGGGCATATTCTTGGCGGTACCCCCTGGAAAATGCAAACCGGAGATTTAATTGGTATTCTTATTTCTGCGGCGGTTATGTTTATCCCGCTTTTAATTTTGCACGAAGGAAATATTAAAGCAGGCGGAACCGGATTTGGCGGAGATCAATTGCCGGCGCCGCAAGCAAGCTTAATGGCTATTTTGTCTAAAGGTATTGTTGCCGGAGAAATGGAATGGATTCTTATCTTCACCGGAATGCTTATGGGCGTTGGTTTTATTATGATGAATGTAAAAAGCCCAATGCTTGTTAGCGTAGGAATGTATCTTCCGTTAGGGACAACGTTTGCAATTTTTGTCGGCGGTTTAATTAAAGGCGTTGTTGAAAGAATAAACGAAAAGAGAAAATTCAACGAAGGACAAAAATCGAGAGTTGAAAATAACGGCGTTCTTATTGCCGCCGGATTAATAGCCGGAGAGGCATTGATTGGTCTGCTCTTTGCCGGCTTTGCGTTTTTTGAAATAACTATTTGGGATTTAAGTTCTCCATTTTCACTTTTAATGAGCGTTGTGGTACTTGCTGCCATTGCCTATATGTTGATTAAAATTCCGGTCGGAAATGCTGGCAAACCGGATGATCCGCTTCCGCCACGCGTTTCGATGTAAAGATTGTTTTTTATTGTCCCGGCAAAAAAGACCGGGACAATTTTTTTAGAAAGTTTAAACATGAATTTTTTTCAAAGACGCGCATTATTAAAAGAGGCTAATTATTTGGAAGTGCGTCCGGTTAGAAGTTACGGCGAAACTATTGACGAGAATAACTTTGTTACGGTTTTGATTCCAAAATTTAAAAATCGTTTTGCTGTAAGATTTATTTTACCTTATATGCAGTACAAATTTTTCAAAGTTAAACTCGATGAATTTGGCTCGGCAGCTTGGCTGCTCATAGATAAAAAAAGAAACGTCGGAGAAATAGCGACTGAATTAGTAAAGTTATTCGGCGAAAAAATTCAACCCGTTGAAGAAAGACTTACAAAGTTTTTCACTGGAATATATGAACAAAGATTAATTACATTTTTAGAAATTCAAGATAAAGGAAATTAAACATGAGTACTATTTTAAGCGAACTTAAACCCGCATTGGTCTGGAAATATTTTGAAGAAATTGCGCAACATCCGCGCCCTTCAAAACATGAAGAAAAAGTTGCTGAATATATTTTTTCAGTCGGCAAAAAATTAAATCTCGAAACCGTTAAAGATGCATTCGGCAATATCATTATTCGCAAACCTGCAACACCGGGAAAAGAAAATTTGAAAACAGTTGTTCTGCAAGGGCATATTGATATGGTCTGCGAAAAGAACCGCGATGTTGAACACGATTTTGATAA
>Ga0172371_10004193_pt1 | contig 21958 bp, 14 predicted proteins | sample Lak12m_FD_114543 | JGI IMG/M metagenome (GOLD analysis project Ga0172371, IMG submission 114543) | Freshwater microbial communities from Kabuno Bay, South-Kivu, Congo - kab_022012_12m | ecosystem: Environmental > Aquatic > Freshwater > Lake | place: Democratic Republic of the Congo: South-Kivu...
CGTTCCCATCGAAGGCGTCTTGCCCGGACCGAGGCAGCACCGGTGGCGGCCGACGGGAGACGCCACGCTGACGTGGACTGAGGCCCGGGACGGAGGAGCCCCGAAGAAGAAGGCGCCCTATCGAGACAAGCTGATGGTGCTTGAGGCGCCGTTCAAAACGCAGCCGAAGGAAGTCGCAAGGTTCGAGCACCGGTTCGCGGGGCTTACGTGGGGAGAGAAAGATGGAATGGCTCTCATATCGGATTACGACCGCGACCAACGGTGGATGCGGACCATGCTCGTCGAATTGGATCGCGAGTCTGTGCCGCAGTTGATTTGGGAGCGATCGGTCCGGGACCGTTACCGCGATCCGGGTAACCCCTTAATGCGCCGGCTGCCGAATGGGGAATCAGTCATCTGGCAGACGGATGATGATATCTTTCTGAGTGGAGGCGGTGCTTCCCCGGCGGGAGACTATCCTTTCCTGGACCGATTTAATCTCAAGACGAAGAAGAGTGAACGCTTGTTCCAATGCACTCCGGGAAGTTACGAATCGGTCGTGGCCATCGTGAGCGACGCGGGAGCGCTCAGCTTTATGACGTGCCATGAAACGCCGTCCGCGCCTCCGAACTACCTGCTGCGTTCAGGCGAATCGCGGGTGGCGCTCACCAGTTTCCAGGACCCCACCCCACAGCTCAGGCAGGTTCGTCGCCGACTGGTGACTTACCAGCGGGCGGACGGAGTCCCGCTATCCTTCACCCTATACCTGCCCGCTGATTACAAGGAGGGAACCCGGTTGCCCACTGTCATGTGGGCCTACCCCCTGGAGTTCAACGATGCCGCCACCGCCGGGCAGGTCTCCGGATCAACCAATCGGTTCACGACCATCCGGGGAGCATCCCACTTGTTCTTCCTCACCCAGGGTTATGCCGTTTTAGATAGTGCAACCATGCCCATCGTGGGGTCGCCCGAGACGATGAACGACACCTTCATAGAGCAGATCGTGGCCAGCGCCAAAGCCGCGATAGACAAAGCGGCTGAGCTGGGTGTCACGGACCCCGAGCGAGTCGGGGTTGGCGGCCACAGTTATGGTGCGTTTATGACGGCCAACCTGCTGGCCCACTCGCGCCTGTTCCGCGCCGGAATCGCCCGCAGCGGCGCCTATAATCGAACGCTTACCCCGTTTGGATTCCAGGGCGAACGCCGCACCTTCTGGGAAGCGCCCGAAACCTATAGCCGGCTTTCTCCGTTTATGTTCGCACGCGAGATAAAAGACCCCCTTCTGCTGATTCACGGCGAAATGGATGACAATGACGGAACATTCCCGATCCAGAGCCAGCGGCTGTTCCAGGCTATTAAGGGCAACGGCGGCAACGTGCGATATGTGACGCTTCCGAACGAGGCGCACGGCTATGCCGCCAGGGAGTCCATCGAGCACGTCATCTATGAGATGCTGACATGGTTCGATAAGAACGTAAAGCACGCCGCACCCAAAGCCAGCCAGGCAGACACGGTGGTTCCGTGATCGTGCCCACCGCGGCCGCCGGTCTCGCCATGCCGGCGCGGCGTCTCGAACATGCTGCGCGATTCAAGTTGCTGCCGGCCAGCAGTGGGGCCAAGATTCCACTGGCCATGAATCAAAGATACATCGCTCTTACCGCCGCGCTCGTGACGCTGACCTCGACGCTGTTATCCGCAGCCGACCAACCGAACACCCTCACCGCCCAGGAGCGGGACGCCGGCTGGCAGTTGCTTTTTGACGGCCAGTCGCTCGCCGGTTGGCGTGCCTACAACTCACCCGAAGGCAAGGCCGGGATCGGCGCCGGCTGGAAGGTCGAGGATGGGTTGCTGAAGAAGCTCGATAAGGTCAGAGGCGGCGACATCATCACCGAGAAGAAGTTCGACGACTTCGAACTGACGTGGGAATGGCGCATCGAGAAGGGTGGCAACAACGGCGTGAAATACTTAGTCACCGAGGAGCGGCCCGGCGCCCCGGGCCTCGAATATCAGATGCTCGACGATGAAGCCGAAGCCTGGAGCAAGATTCCCGCGAAGGACAAGACGGCGTCGTTCTACCAGGTGCTGCCGCCCGTCGCCGACAAGGGCTACCAGCCGGCGGGCGAATGGAACCGCTCGCGCATCCTCGTGAAAGGCAACCACGTCGAGCACTGGCTCAACGGCAAGAAGGCCGTGGAGTACGAACTCGGCAGCGAACCAGTCAAAGCCGCCATCGCCAACAGCAAGTTCAAGAAGCACCCCGATTTCGGCCAGAAGATCCGCGGCCATATCATGTTGACCGATCACGGGAGCGAAGCCTGGTTCCGCAACATCAAAGTGCGCGAGCTGGCCGCCAACGCGGACGGCAAGAGTTCAGCTTCGGCGTTCGGCTGGGAAGAAATGCCCAACAACACCGGGTTGGCGCTCATTAACACAGCCGCCGCCCTGCCCGTCTGGCGCGCGGTGTGCGATCCCGCGCAGCCCAAGCCCTACATCTATCCCCTCGCCACGCTCGACGGCACGGAACTCACCGCGAACTCCCCCGCCGACCATGTCTGGCATCACAGCCTTTGGTTCGCCTGGAAATACATCAACGGCATCAACTACTGGGAGATGGACAAGGCCGGCGTCAGTGCGGGCCGCACGATCATCAAATCCGCTAGCTTCCGCAAAGGCGACGACTCCTCCGCCCGCGTCGAGATGGCCATCGAGTATGCCCCGCCCGGCCAGCCGCCGGTGCTGAGCGAGTTGCGCGTCATGGAATTCACCGCCCCGCGGGCGAACGGCGCGTACGCGATTGACTGGGATTCCAAGTTCACCGTCGGCGCGGCGGACATCACGCTCGAGCGGACGCCGCCCAAGGCCCAGAGCGGCGGCTATGCCGGCCTGTCGCTGCGTTTTCCCAAGGGAACCACCGGCTGGAACTTCCTGACCAGCGAGGGTGCCCAGAGCGCCGCCGACGGCAACGGGAAGCGCGCGCGCTGGGTGGATTTCAGCGGCCCGACGACGAAGGGCGCGGTGGCGGGGATCACCGTGTTCGATCATCCGGCCAATCCGCGCCATCCCACCGCATGGTATCTGAACGCCAGCCATCCCTATTTCAGCCCCGCGCTGATTTATGGGGAGCCGATGACATTGAAGGCGGGCGCCACGATGCGGCTGCGCTACCGTGTTCTGGTGCATGCCGGGCCGGCGGAACAATCCGCGCTCAAGGCCGAATTCGACGACTTCGCTGGAAGGCCATGAAGAATGGATGGAGGAGCCAGCCTCGGGGGGTGGTATCCAGTGGTATAAACTGGACTTGACGCTTTGAGGAGTGCCCAGTTGCCGGCATGCGGCAATCCACCCGAGGGGCAGGGTGGTTCCCTTTCTCACCTGCGCCACGATCGCCAGCTCTGCAGGATCATCTTCGAGCCGGGAGGTTAAGTCCGCATTTGTCCAATGCCAAGCGCGACAACTCTTGTGAGATAACTCGGTTTCCCTCGACGCGAAGGGTCCGATAACGGCCACTAATCAACTGAGGCAAATGCGTTGTCAAGAAGGCCTGTCGAAGACTCTTGGCCTGACGCGTTTCCGGGCCGGGCCGACCTCTTCTTTGGCACCATGACGGTTCTCCTACAAGAAGGACGGCACCGATGCCGCCAGGCGCCCTTGCTGAACTGTCGGCAAACACTTTAATTCTATGACTAGATCCAGCTCCGATTTCGGTTGCCAGCCTCTTGGCCTAGAGACAAAATCACTTTAGTGATACCGTTCCTCACAACGCTTAACGGGGTTCTCTTCCAAAAGGATTGTCTGGACCTGCTGGCTTGCATGAAGCCGGAGACGGTTGATTGCGTGTTCGCTGACCCCCCGTTTAACCTGGGCAAGGACTACAAGAACGGATTCAACGACCGAGTGGACGAGGTAAGGTACTTCGAGTGGTGTGAATCTTGGATTCTTGAATGCAGCCGAATCCTCAAGCCTGGCGGCGCATTCTTTGTCTACGGAACACCCGAGCTTGCCATCCACTTTGCCAGCTTCATGAACCGGCGGCTGACTTTTAGACACTGGATAGCGCTCTCAATGAAGGGCAGCTACCCTCGCGGGCGGAAACTCTACCCTGCCCACTACGCGTTGCTTTATTACACTCGCGGGACCCCAAAGACCTTCAACCGAGTCCGCGTGCCCATTCAGGTGTGCCGCCACTGCGGAAGGGAGTTGAAGGATTACGGTGGCCATCGCGAGAAGCTGAATCCAAAGGGATTGAACTTGTCAGACTTTTGGGAGGACACCTCACCAAACCGGCACAAGAGATTCAAAGTGCGCCCCGGCGTCAATGAGTTGAAGCTGGTCATTCCCGAGCGTGCCATCCTAATTGCCACCGAACCGGGGAATTTGGTGTTTGATCCGTTTGGTGGGGGAGGCTCCACTTTCCAGGCGGCTGAACGCCACTTCCGTCGCTGGATCGGAGCGGAGCTTTTTGACTGCCACCACATTGAAGCCCGGCTTGAAGAGTCGTTTCCGCTCGTGTTGCACCGAGAACCAAACTTCGACTACACCCAACTGTTCAATGAAGATCACAAAGATTCGGTATTACGACGGAGCCAGAGAGAAAGTCTGCCGGCTCGGGCTGGCTGACCTCTTCTTAGAACTACAGCAGATTCTCTTCGACACGCGCATCGAGATCGCGGAGCAGCGTGAGGCTAACGGGGCAGGCGCGATTCGGGAAGCACTCGACGCTCGCTTCGCCGCCGGTGCCGATTGGGTGAAGACCGGAGCGGGCGGGGTAGATTGGGTCAAGAGGATTCGGTATAACAAGAGCATCGTTGCAAGGATCGGGGTCGAGATTCAAGTGTCCGCCAGGAGTGATCTCCTTATCCGTGACGTCGTGCATCTCCGGAACAGCCTCCAAGTCGGGCACATTGACGTCGGCGTGATTGTCGTGCCAGAAGATCGTTTTCAAACCTTTCTGACGGATCGCACCCCGAGTTTCCGCGACGCGGTTCGCTACATTGAGCAAGAGTTTAAGGAGGCTATGACGTTCCCCATCGTCTTGATTGCGGTCGAGCATGACGCTGCAGGAGCAGCAATCCCAAAGAAGAAGACAAACAGAGGAACCAGGTCTTAAGCCCTGCGCGCCACTTCTCGATGTAAGCCCTACACCGCCTCAACGACCTTTGGCCGTGCGGATAGGCTGGTCAAAGCCGGCTGGCCGGAGTATAAAGAGGGTGCAGTATTGCCGCATGAGCCGTAAAGCAGAGTTCCAGGTCCGCCGGTGGGTGGAGAAGTTTTTGGTAGTCGTGGCAGGTATGGTGGTCCCGGCGCTTTGCTGGTGTCCCGTGCCGGCCTCGGCGCTGCATGCCACGAACGCCGACACGATTTTCAACGCCTATAACCAAGCATTCTACTATGTGTCGGGCGGCAGCGGCTACTACAAGGACGACACCACGGGAGGGCAGACCTGGTTTTGGGGGCAGGCCGAGGAGATCGAGATGGCGATAGATAACTACGATCGCACCGAATCCGCAACGACCCGGACGATGCTGTCGGCGCTCTGCACCGGTTTCATCAACCGCAATGGGACAGACTGGACGTGGAACGAATACAACGACGACATCGCCTGGGCGGTGATCGCGTTCTGCCGCACGTATCAAATCACCGGCAACACCACGTTCCGGGACCGGGCCAAGGCCAATTTCGATGCCATGTACAGCCGGGCGTGGGACACCAACTTTACGGGCGGCGGCCTGTGGTGGAGAACCGACAAGCAGTGCAAGAACGCCTGCATCAACGGGCCGGCGGCGGTGGGAGCCTGTTACCTGTACGACATTTACGGGGATGCCTCCTACCTGGCGAAAGCCCAGGATTGCTACGCCTGGGAACGGCGCGTGCTGTTCAGCACCAACTCGGGAGCCATCTACGACAGCATCAACACCAACGGTACTTACAACACCTGGGCCTCCACCTACAACCAGGGCACGTTTATCGGCGCCGGCACCTTTCTTTTTAAATTCACCGGCCTGCCTCTTTACTACCAGGACGCTTTGCTGGCCGCCCATTATACAAAGAACAGCCTTTGCTCGGGAGGCATCCTGCCGGCCTACAGCTCCGGCGACCTGGCGGGCTTCAACGGCATCTTCGCCCGGTGGATGGGGAAGATGGCCCGCGAGCAGAACCTCTGGGCCACCTTTGGCGCGTGGCTGAACAGCAACGCCGACGCGGCGTGGAACGTGCGGAACACGAATAATCTCGCATGGTATAATTGGACCAGTCCCACTCCGGCGGGCACCAATATCCTGAAATCGTGGGATTGCTCCAGCGCGGCGGTCATGACGCAGGTGGGCTGCACCAATACGCCCGACCCGCTGCGCATCAGCCCGGAAGCCGGGTTTACCGCAGTGGCGCCTTACTCGTTTGCGCCGGGCTCGAACAGCCTGGATCTGATACTCACCAACACCAGCGCTGCGGCCCTGAACTGGAGCCTGGGGAGCACGTCGGCGTGGCTCAGCGCCTCGGCCAGCAGCGGCACGCTGGCCAGCGCCGGCCCCGCGTTCGCACTGACCATCAGCCTGAACCTGGCCGGGGTCACGAACCTCCCGGTCGGCCGCTACTACGCCACCGTCTGGCTGACGAATCAAACCGCCGCCACGGTGCAACGACGCAGCTTCGCGCTGATCGTTTCGAGCGCCAACACGCCGATCGCCATGACGGGTTTCAACGCCCGGATTGTGGCGCCCAACACCGCCACCGTCAGCACGCCAAACGCCACCGCCATTGACCTGGTAAACGGTTTCAGTTTCTACCAGGCCGGACTGGGCACGAGCACCCGGGGATTGCCGCCGCGGGGAGTGTTCATGAGCCAGTACGACAGCAACACGGTGTTCCAGCTTGGCCCTTACGGGGTGACCAACACACTCCTGATGGGCTACACCTACCCGAAGTCTGGCACGCTCGTTTTGAAGAATCCGCGGGCCTACAACTCGTTGGCGATTCTCGCCACGTCGGCCAGCGCATCCAGCGCGGGCGGCGTGGGGACCCTGGTGCTGAACTTCACCAACGGGACCCGGAGCCAGGTCTTGAACTTCTATGCGCCGGATTGGTTCTCCAGCTCGAATAATTTCGCCATCCAGGGCGTCGGCCGCTACCGGCTCAGCACCGGCGTGGTCGAGAACAACGGGGCGGCCGCGCCGCGCCTCTACCAAACGACACTGAACCTGGCCGCTTTGGGTCTCAACGAGCCGATTGCCTCGATCACGTTCTCGAACTCAACCGGCGCGAGTGCCAATCAGGTGGGGGCCATCCTCGCCGTCAGCGGTTCGGTCATGCCGCCGCAGGCCAACATCGTGCAGCAGCCGCAGTCGCTCACGAATTCCGTGCCGTCGCAGGGCGCGACCTTCAACGTGGTGGCCTCGGGGAATTCGCCGCTGAGTTATCAATGGCATTACAGCAGCAGCGGAACGGCGGGCACTTACGCCGCGCTGGCCGGGCAGACAAATGCCAGCCTGGTTTTTCCCGAATTGCAGCCCACGAACGCGGGCCGGTTCTACGTCACGGTCAGCAATTCTCTGGGGGCGGTCACGAGTTCGGTGGTTTCGCTCACCATTTACCGGGCGCCGGTAATCGTCCAACAACCCGTGCCCGCCAACCTGTATGCCCTGGCCGGCACGACGGAGAGGTTGTCCGTCGGGGCGAACGCCGCGCTGCCGGTCTGCTATTTCTGGGCGACCAATGGCGTTCATATACCCCGGGCGACCAACTCGACATGCACGCTCAGCAACCTGCAGACCCACCAATCGGGGTCCTATTCGGTGGTGGTGAGCAATGCCTACGGGATGGCGACGAGCGCGGTCGTGGCGCTGACAGTGCTGCCGGCGCCGACCTATCCCTATGGGCAGGCCATGTTGACGAATGGCGCGATCGGCTACTGGCGACTGGACGAGACCGGGGGGCTCGTGGCGCGCGATTGCCTCGGGACCAATAGCGGCGTTTACAGTCCCAAAGTACTGCTGGGGCAACCCGGTTACAAACTGGTGGATACCCACACCTGCGCCCGGTTCGGATACCTGGCGGCCAGCAATAGCTGTGTCACCAACATCGGCATAGATTTCGCCACTGCCAACAGCGCTTCCTTCAGCGTGGAAGCCTGGGTGAACGGATCGGCGCAAACCACCGACGCGGGCATCATCACCAAGGGCTACGGCAACGGCGGCGAGCAATTCAACCTGGATTGCGGCGGCAGCAGTCGCGGGTTCCGGTTTTTCGTCCGCGACGCCTCCGGCAGCGCGCGACTGGCCAGCAGCGGCGTGGTGCCCGACGGTAGATGGCATCACGTCGTGGGAGTGTGCGACCAACCCAACGGGCAGGTCATTCTTTACGTGGACGGCACGAACGTCGCCCAGGGAACCATCGGCATTGGCAACGGAATACTCAGCTCGACGCTGCCCATGAGCATCGGCGCCCGCCAATCCGGAGCGGGCAAGCCCTACGATTTTCAGTTCGTTGGATACATCGAGGAAGTCGCAGTTTACGCCAGTGCGCTGAGTTCGAACCAGATCCGCGCGCATTTCAGCATGGCCACCAACCGGCCGCCGGCGTTCCTTAGTGACCCGTTGGTGCTCGGGGCGGCCAACGCCGGCCAGACCTATTCCGGCACCCTGGCCACGAATGCGGCCGACCCGAACGGCGATGTGATTACCTATGCAAAGGTGAGCGGTCCGGCGTGGCTGGCCGTGGCCGGCAACGGGGCGCTGACCGGCAAGCCGTATTCCGCGGATGTGGGAACGAACAGCTTCCAAATGAGCGCAACGGATCCCTCGGGCCTGGCGGATACGGCGACAATGATTCTGCAGGTCGCTGCCGCCGCGCCCACCATCGCGACCCTATCGGCCCAGCAAACCCACCTGCTCCTGTCCTGGAGCGGTGGCATCGCACCTTACGACGTCCTGATGGCGACGAATTTGGCCAGCCCGGTTTGGCAGCCTGTGCAGAGTTCCCTGGCCGCCACCAACGTGACTGTCAGTCCCACCAACCCGACTGCCTTCTACCGGATCCTAGGACAGTGACGGCGGGTGTGTTTGAGCTTTGCCAGAGGTCGCCTAAATTGGCGGAATTCCGCCCAAGGCCGCTTCGAGCCGCTGCCTGGTTCCATGCTCTGCGCACCATTTCTCGATGTAAGGCATATCGAGTGAGTCCGTCCCTTGGACGGCGAGCACGTCGCGGGCGTCGTCCAGGTCTTTGGGGCGGCCCCATCGTAGTTTTTGCACGATGACATCCTCCGGCGTGGGCAGCCAGGTGGCCCGCCCAAGCACCGGCACGAACACCTGCTGGCGCCGCGAGAATTCGGACCGCACAAAGGGGTCGTCAAACATCTCGAACAATTCCACTTTGAATGGTGGAGGGGAGCGGCTGTGGCCGACATGCCGGCGGCCCCAAGTCAGCGTGTCAAAGACCACCTGCCTATCGAACGTCACAATGGAATCCAGCCTCGTCATCACCGATGCCAGGCCCCCTTCCACGTTCACAGCCACAAGCAAATCCACATCACGGGTGGAACGTGGCACCCCGTAAGCCCCGGCGGCCATGGCTCCGACAACCATGAACTCAACCCCGGCGGTTTCCACCGCCTCAATGACCGTCGTCGCCAGCGTTTCGAGCGTCATCGGTCGCCGGGTTTCGCCGTGGCGTAGTGACCGAATTCACGCGCGCGGTCCAGGCGCCGCATCCAGCGTTCGACCTCCCGCCATCCGGCAGTCTCATCACGCGTGCCCAGGCGGTGCATGGCCCCGGCTAGCATCATGCCGAATTGGTGGTTCGAGAGTTCGAAGACTTCCGCCAGTCGCTCCGAAACCGTAATGGCGCGGGACCGTAGAATGCGCTCACGGTAGATGTCATCTTGCAGCGCCTTGAGTGCGGCGGGATCGTCGTGAAAGTTCGCCATGCGCAAGCAACGTATCCCAACACCCCTGCTGCGGCAATGGCGAAGCCTCAAACGCGCACGTTTCAGCCCGTTGCAGGCACGAAACCTCCTCCAGCATTCGTGTGCCGCGCGTTCGGTCGTCCTGGGCCCTCGCCGAGGTCCTTGTCTCGCGATGTCAATGCGCGGGCCTTGGCCAGCGCGGAAGGCCTGGCCGTCATTCCCTCCTTTGCGCCCGCCGAGCGAAGGCTCCTGGCGCAGTTGAAGCGATGACGCTTCGGTCGTAATGGGGTAACCAGCTAATGGACATCGGGCGCGGCATGGGCTCAAGCTGACAAGCCCCTCCGGAACGGCAAGCGACGAAAAGAACGATGGGCCAACCTCCGGTCGGACCCCGTTCCTGTAATTGTGACGACCTAAGCTGTGCTTGTCGTAACCCATACACTATCTCGGTTTTCTTCATACTCTTCGATCGGCAGCAAAGTCATCTTGTGACGTTAGCCGAGATACGTGTGCAGCAGTTTGGTCCGAAGCTTTCTGCCTCTCCGCTTATTCCTTGAAGCCTTGAACTTCAAACCGGCAATCGCCAACTCGCTGCCAACCAACACCGAGCCATCGGACATGACGACCCTTGGAGGCGTCGCAACATCTCCTGGTAGCCGACCGATCAGCTCCGCTTTGCTCGCTGGTCCTTTAGTCGTGGGCTTCATGTTAGTCCGATTCACACGTATAACAAAGATCTGACCCAGCCATCGCCAGCCTGCGGCAGAAGCGGCAACGCCTGAAGCCATGCTCCATCTCAATTACATCCGGACGGCCAGTGTAGACATGCTTGTGTTCGCCCCCGTCGATTGAACCCACGCCACCGCTACCCCCCCCGACCACTCGTCGTGGGGACCCTGCGCGCAAACGCTGCTTTTTTGGCTTAGGGCGGGGGCTGATGTGAAGCCTCCCAGCGATGACATCCGGCGGGGCCTTCGGGCAACGAAGTGCCACGTGGCTCTTACGGTTGCCTTCCTTGAGAGGCGCTCCGCAGTAATCGCAGGGTACGAGGGAGGATTGAGTCACTTTCATGTGTCGTCCGCTTGGTCGAGGGCCGGGTCACGCTGGGAATGCCCGGAACTCTGGCCCCGGTAGGTGTCGGTCCGGCGGAGGGCATATCCTTACAATCAAACTCACCAGTAAAGCGAGGCGGGCTTTTCCCGCGAGGCGTAAATGTCCCGATTCCGAAACCGGATTGTTCAAAACGTGCACTAAGCGAGTAATCCTGTGCCAGGAGTTCCATTATCTCGTCTGCGTGATGCTTCAAATGCTGGCTTTTTGAGCTGAATGAACGACGGGACTTCACATTGTGAGAAGCCGTCTCGTACCACTGAGCCGCATTCGCGTCAATCGCTTCTGGTTCGATGGGTTAAGCATACGCGACAGGGGAGCATTTGTCCAGAGCAACAAGGTGTCAGTCAATGATAATGTCATATTCTGAGGCTGGCCAGCTTCTGGGGTCGAGTAGTGTACATTATCATTGTCCGACACTTTTTGGGCAGTCAAATATTCTTCAAACTCACTATTGACAGTAACACTGTTATATGATACCTCTTGTTTCGTGAGCAAGAGCTATTCACTCGAAGAACTTGCAGATTCTGTGCAGCTCTGGTGCGAAGAGCACCGGATACTGCCGGCCAACGGACAGTCGGCGGAGAAGATCACTGAGCGAACCATTCGTTACTACCGCACGATCGGCCTGCTGGATGCCCCACTGGGGGGCTATGTGAAGAGCTTCGCCGAGAAGCACCGCTTGCAACTGTTGGCTATCCGGCTCTACCAGGCCCTGGGGCTGCCGCTGCGGAAGATCCGTGAGGAACTCTACGGCAAGAGCGAGGAGATGCTACGGGGGCTGATCCGGAAGCCGGCCCGGCGTGAGGTTCGCCCTCTCGACATGTTCGAACCAGCCTCCGCTGGAGAGCAGTGGACGGTCGTTCCGCTCACGAAAGAATTCCTGCTGGTTTCGCGACAAAGCCGTTCCTTGCCGCCAGGCGTGCTCCAAAAACTGAAGGAGGCGTTGAGCCAGCCCCAGTCGAAGTCATCCACAGATATAACGAGAAACTAAAGCCTATGCCAGAGTCGCGTATCCAGTTCGGGTTGGTTGCCACTTGCAAATCCAAGCGTGTTGTGTTGCCGCTCAAGGCGGTCCAGTGCGAATTCTTGGTCGAAGGCGGGATTGCTCAGGTCACCGTCACCCAGGTGTTCTTCCAGGACAACAAGCTGCCCATGGATTGCCTTTACCAGTTCCCGCTTCCGGCCGACGCCTCGGTCTATGCGTGCGAAGCGCTGATCAATGACCGGGTGATCCGCGCCAATGTGGAGGAAAGGGAAGCCGCGCGGAAGCTCGTGAAACAGAAGAAAGCCGAAGGCCACCGAACGGCCCTAGTCGAGTCCGAGCGGAAGAACCTGTTCACGCTGTCGCTTGGCAACCTGCAACCCGATGATCTCCTCCAAGTGCGACTGGCCTACATCCAGCCATTGCGGCGGTCGGCTGGCAGCTTCTCTTTGGCGGTCCCCTTCTGCCCCGGGGTACGTTACATCCCAGGCCATCTTCTGCTGCGCTCCAATCGCGGAAAGGGCGTTGTGGATGACACCGATCAAGTTCCCGATGCCTCACGGATTTCGCCTGTGCGCATAGATCAGTTTCATCCGGATGCCGCCTTCGTGGAGATCGGAGGGCGAATCGAGGCCGGATTTGCTGATGCGGCGAGCGTCACCTCTCCCAGCCATAGGGTCACCGCGGGCTCGGGGGATGGGTTGCTGCATATCAAACTTGATGACAAGGGCGATGTTCCCGACAGGGATTTCGTGCTGCGATGGAAAGAGCAAATCGCTGCGGTTACTGCGCCGCGTGCCTGGATCTACCGAAAGGACCAGGAGTCTTATGCGTTGCTGGAAATCCGCGCTCCGGAAAGCGTCGGCGAGGCTGCCGTCGTGCCGCAGGACGTTTATTTTCTGGTGGACCGTTCGGGCAGCATGGAAGGACAGAAGTGGCAGAAGGCCGTTGAGGCTCTGCAGAACTGCGTCGGGGTGCTGGCGCCGCAGGACCGCGTGATGGTTACTGTCTTCGAGACCACGTTCAACGACTTCGCGGAAGGGCCTTTGCCACCCTCGGAGCTACTGCAAGATCCCAACTTTCGGAATCTGTCACGAATGGGAACCGGGGGTGGTACCGAGATGGGCCCGGCACTGACACATGTGTTGGACCTTATCCGGAAGCACTCGCCAGACCGCAGGACCAATCTTGTGCTGGTGACCGACGCTCAGGTTGGCAATGAGCGGGAGATTCTGGAGATCATGAGGCAGGCACCAGTGCTGGCGGTGCATTGTTTTGGCATCGACATTGCCCTCAACGATGCCCTGTTACTGGCGCTGACCCGGCAACAGGGCGGCACCTTCCACTCCCTGGACCCGAATGACGACATCAGTGCCGCCGTCAGCACGCTGGGACGCACCTTCCGCCAGCCGGTGCTGCTCGACCTGAAGCTCACCAACGGCTGGGAAACCGCCGACTGCCGCCTGCCCGACGTCTATGCCGGTCAGGTGCTATACGCCTGCGCAAGGAATGCCCGCATCCGCTCGCTCTCGATCACCGCCCTCGACGCAGTGGGTAAGGCGGTAGAGATGCAGTTCCAGACGGCCGACGCGCAAAATCCAGCCCCCTACCTCCACTGGTGCAAGACTCGCATACAACGGTTGCTGGCAGAGGACGCACTGAGTGCGGCTGCCATTGAGCTCTCTAAAGCTGCCAACGTGATCTGTGAGCTGACAGCCTTTGTGGCCTGGGATGCCACTGAGAAAGTGGCCGTGGCAAACTATGAATTGATCCAACCGAGTTTTGATCTTCGTGACGCAGATCGGATGGTCCACAGGTGTTTTGCTCCTCCCCAATATGCTGGTAGTCGTTATGCGCCTCCTCGTTATGACCCCGCGGACAAGCCGGGGGACCTGAAGCCACGCGCCCCGGTCGTTACCATCATGGGTCACACCAGCCACGGCAAGACTTTGCTGCTCGACGCGCTCCGCAAGTCGCATGTCACGGCTAGCGAACCCGGCCTCACCACGAGGCATGTCGGCGCTTGCACAATTTCCGTGCCGCACCCGGCCCGCAACGGCGTGTTGCAGCCAATCACTTTCCTCGACATGCCGGGCCAGACGATATTTAGCGCCATCCGCGCCCGCGGCTCCAGCCTCACGGACATTATTGTGCTCGTCGTCGCCGCCGACGAAGGCGTCATGCCGCAGACGCTTGAAGCGCTGAGCCACGCCAAGGCCGCTAAAATCCCTATCGTCGTTGCCATAAACAAAACCGACCTTTCCAACGCCAACTCGCTGATAGTCCGCCAGCAGTTGCAGGACAAGGGCCTGGTGCCCGACGACTGGGGCGGCGACACAATATTCGTCGATGTGTCCGCGCTGACCAAGCAGGGCGTTGACGCACTACTCGAAATGATTCTGCTTCAGGCCGACTTGCTCGACCTTAAAGCCGATCCGAGTCGCCCCGCCAAAGGCAACGTGATCGCATCGGGGCTCGAAGCGGGCAGCCCGGCTGCCATCGTGCTCGTGCGCAATGGCACGCTAAGCGTGGGCGACGTTATTATCTGCGGCCAATACTACGGCAAAGTCCTCGCGCTGATTAGCGAGAATGGCCAGCACCTCACGGAAGCGGGTCCATCCGCAGTCGAAAAGGTTCTCGGCCTGAACGGAGTGCCGGATGCCGGTCTGGAATTCAGCGTAGTCGAAGCTGAAAAGAGAGCGCTCGGCGAGGTCGAGAATGGCGACTCTTACTTCACCGACTGCTATAGATGCGGAGTGCGCATCCATATGCGCGAGATGCCCTACGGCCAGTGGGTCGCTTTCGATGGCCCAGAGTCGGTGCATCATTGCGGCCAGTCCAGCGAGTGTGACCTTGACTGACTACCGAAACGCTCGAACAAAGAAACGACGCACCAGGAACCCCGCATAGAAGCCCCAGCAATTGCAGAACCTGATACACTCCTAAATCACTGACTGTCTAATGCGATACCCCCGCCGACAGCGCTTTCGACGCAGCAATGGCGACTCTTACTTCACCGACTGCTATGGGTGCGGAGTGCGCATCCATATGCGCGAGATGCCCTACGGCCAGTGGGTCGCTTTCGATGGCCCAGAGTCGGTGCATCATTGCGGTCAGTCTAGCGAGTATGAGAATGATCCCAGCACTTCGACCTGGCCATCCCGTGGGGGTAATCGTGGTGGCATGGCCTCGTCAGTGTCGTCGTCGGCCCAGTCGCGAAACGACGCAGGACAGCAGCTACGACCACCTCTCAAGAAAGGAGAAGAGGGATGGCCGGCTTGGGTGTGGTGGTTAATCGTGATCATTATTCTATGTTTCTTGCTCAAGAAGTGAAGGCCACGATCCTTAACAAGATAGAACAGCCTATTTATGCCAGAGCGAATTGACTGGGACAAGCGCCGCCGACAGAATCTCGTGTCACGGCACGGTTCTGAGCCGAGCGAGTTCGTTGACATCACCAAGCAGATCGCAAAAGCCAAGGCGATCGCAAAGGTCCGCGGGCCAATGTTTCGCGCCTGCACAGGTTGCGGGGAATACTACGACGAACGCGCTCCAGAGGAGCACGTCTGTCGTCCGCGTCCGAAGTCCAAAATGGTCAAGTGCCACAAATGCGGTGCCGAGGTGGACGCCTCCCGCATTCGCTCGCACATGCGGCATCAGCACCCACCGCCTTGGTGGCCCAATCTACCACCGGAGGGCCTCAAGGTAAGGTGTAAGTTTTGTGGCCACCTAGTAAAGCTCCGCGAATTGAACCAGCACAATAAAGCTTACCACCACCGGCGCGGCGTCAAAAACCAATTCATTAGAAACAAAACATGAAACCCGACGATGTCATAAACTCACATTGCCCACACCCAAACCCGAACCGCCCGCCCCCCAACCTCCTGGCGCGCGTCGGGAATTACCAATCGTTCGGTGCCTATCTCGCTTGCTACTTGCATGCGGTCCAGCGCCTCTTCATTGCCGCGCAGAGGGGTGAGGACCCGTTGGACATGCTGGCGCCGCCACTTCTGTTCATGATGCGTCACTCCATGGAATTGGGTTACAAGTTCACTCTCATGGGGCTTCACCAGATGAATGAAGAATCCTACGATACCAGATCATACGCCAACCACAAGCTCAGTGACCTCCACGTAGCGATGCGCAAGCAGCACAAGAAAGTCGTATTGAAGTACGATCTCCCCGGCTCCTATGTGGAGGGCTTCGAGGAGTATTGCGAGAAGACCGAGGCCGGTATGAAGCAGCTTGAAGCATTGGATGCCAACTCGATCAGCTTCCGCTACCCGGCCGACAAAACCGGCAAACCGAATTTCCTGTGCGACCAAACGGTTGACCTGCTTGCCGTCAAGCAAGCGTTTGAAGACGCCATTATTCTACTGCAACACACCGCCGCGGTGCTGGGCGAATACGTGGATATTTGGAAACACATGGCGGCCGACTTCGGACCAGTTCAATCCACCACTCGTGCTGATGATGTTGTCGGAAAGGGGTGAAACCGGAGTTTCGGACTGGAGTTGTGCGCCTCGTGCGCGGCATCGGCTCAAGATGACAAGCCCCTGTGGAACGGCAAGCGCCGAGAAGAGCGATGGACCGAGTGCAGCCTTCGATCTTTGACATGCTAGCAGGTGAAAGTCCTGCCTCGGCAATAGGTGGTTGAGCCGAGAAGTCATAGCAGACTCCGACGCGGGGAGACCTTCGCCGGAGCAAGCTCTGCTGTAAACGGGCTGGCCCGTGGTGAACCTGCGGGGACCGGACAGCAGCCCTAGCATACGCGCAGGCCGCAACCTGACGAGAAGATTGCCGCCCCGAGATACTATCCTCCTCAGAATCCGGTGAGGGGACACCCTGGACAGCCGAACCGTGTCGGTTCTGGTGAAGGCTCCCAGGCTCGATGGATGAACCATCACGTGAAGTCGAGCCGCCAGCGGGGTAGAGATCGTGGCATGCGCGCACAGTATGACAAAGCAAAGAAGGGAAGGTCAGGCGGACAGCCCGCGAGGGCAAAGACCGACCAGAGTAAGCCAAAGCCAAGCTGGACGGAGTCCGTCAGGCTGGCGCATCAGGCCGTAGTAGCGTTAGCAGGTTCGGGCATGACAAACCGGACTGAGCCAAGGGCCTGTGGGCCTGCCCGCTGTTCCAGAGGACTGGACATAAGTAAGGCCAGAAACCGAGTGAGCGGCTAGCGCAGAAACCAAACACCAGGCAATACCGTGGTGGAAGGGTCCTGCGGGAAGGGGGGCTTCCAACCGTACTGGGGAAAACCCACCGTACGGGATGATCAGAGGGGGTGGGGGAAACATGCGAGATGGTTTGACAGCCATTTGCCACGATGCCCGAAAGGGCTGACACACCGGAAGCTGTTAACCTAAGCCGACATGCGCTCCCACCCTACTCGACCCTCCGGTCGGACCCCGTTCGGCTACGCCGCGGAGCGTCAAGTAAATAAAAGGGTCGCAGTCAAAAGCGGAAGTTGCGACATTCCCAACAGGTGCTACACTCCCCACATGACCACAGTCGAAATGGTCATTGAAAAGGTGAAACAACTGGACGAGGCGCATGCGCGGCGGTTGCTGACCTGGTTGCAGGACCAAGAAGGTGTGGATGCGCCAGCCCGGCAACCAGCGGGCGCGCTGGCGATGCTCGGTTTCGCCAGGCGCTTTCGGCCTGAACCGCGCACCACCGCCGAATGGATGGAGGAACTCCGCGCCGGAGAGCACGAGTGATGCCCTGGGTGGTGGATACCTGCCTGCTGATTGACGTTGCCGGAGCGGCCGCTGGCGGACATTTTGATCGGCGCATTCGCGGCCCGCTGCGGGGGAATTCTGACTCGCAACGAAAGGGATTTTCGGGCGGTGTTTCCGGGCCTGGCAATTGTTGCTCCGTGACAATCTGCCCACGCTGAATGGGCTGTATGCGGCGCGAACGTAGAGGATTCCGAGAACGCATGGCCGGGAGTCGCGACCTGCGTTGCGAATCCGACCTTTCCCTCAGGTGACGATCAGGAAGCACCGATAAAAATCACTCGACCTCAGACCCGTGGCATGATCTATTTCCAACAGCCAAGCGTTAAGCGATGACTGCTCCAGGAAATGAGCGCGGTCAGATGATGCTGGCGGAGGAATACTTCGCCAACGAGGGTGACCTTTTCCTCGAGACCCTCCGGCGGGTGAGCCAGCCCAAGTCATTGGCGGCGCTTGCCGACCGGTGGAAGAAGGACCCGCGTCCGTGGGCACGGAACCAGATCCTGGCCTACCTCGCTCAACCGCTGAATTGCCCGGGCCATCAGCCGATCATCAAACGCTTCTTCAAACACGCCGAGGAAAACAAGGACCATGAGCTCATGGCGGCCTTCCTGGTGGCGTTCGACCGCCATGTGCGGCGACAGATCCGGACCAAGCAGCGTTGGGATTCTCGCTCGCGGACCGCTTACGAAGAGGAGAAGCTCGTCACCCCGCGCGATGTCATCCCGCTGAAGCCGGATCGCTCCGCGCGCAATCCCGCGACCGGCGAGGTTATTTCCTTCGGCGTCCGAACGCCCCGCGGCGCAAAGCTCTTCAAATACCGCACGCGCTATTACTTGCGCCGCCGGGCGTGGCGGTATTTCCGGTGGCTGGGCCATCGCGATCCGGCGGCCTATCTCGGCGCGATCGTCAACGCGCTGGCGGCGTTCGAGGACACCGATTTGCAGCGCGGGGAAAACATCCTGGACAGTTGGGCGCTGATGCACGCCTGCTTCGGCGAGCACGACGCGCTTGAGTTCGGGGCCACGCATATTCAGCTCAAGGACGGGCGCACGCTGGGCGAGCTATCGCCCGCGCCCATGTTCCCCGCCGTGTGGAAGCGACCCGAGGCGGCGCCGAACGTGCTGGCACTCGTCACACACACGCGCGCGCGGCTGGTGCGGCTCTGGGCCACGCAACTGTTCCAACGCGAGCACGCAGCTTTTGCGGTCCCGCTGGAGACCATTCTCGCGCTGCTCGAACACGAGGAGGCGGACGTGCAGCAATTCGGGGCGAAGCTGCTGGAATCGTCCTCGTCACTGGCCACGCTGCCTGTTGCGTCCTGGCTCAAGCTGCTCCAGACGAAGAATGAGGAGGCACTCCAACGCATCTGTGATGCGTTTGGCAAGCACGTCTCCAGTGACCGCCTTGATCTGGCCCAATGCGTTGCCCTCGCCTGTGTCCGTCCCGTGCCCGTTGCCCGCCTCGGCCAACGTTACCTCAAGGAGCGGGTCATCAGCTCGTCGGTGGACCGTGAGCAGATTGCGGAGTTAGCCAACACGAAGTGTCCCGCCGTCGCCGCGGAACTGACGGCCTGGGCTTTGGGCATCCTGGGCAAGCCCGAGAATTATTCCGTCGAGCAGGTCATCCGGTTCTTCGACAGCATGGTTTCCGAGACCCGAATGGCGGCCTGGACCTGGCTGCTCAACGACTCGCCGGGCCTGCCGGACCCGAGCCTGTGGAGTCGTCTGGCGGAGACTCCCCACGATGATCTGCGCCTGCGCGTGGTTGATTACCTGCAGCGGCAGACCGAGGTGCCCGGCGCGGACCCGAATCAATTGGAAAGCGTCTGGCGCTCGGTGCTGCTTGGGGTGCACCGCGGCGGACGCCAGAAAGCGAAGGCCGTTCAGCAAATCGCGCATGCCATCGTCGAAAACCCGGCGCGCGTGGAATCGCTTTTGCCGGTGCTGGCGGTGGCGGTGCGCTCCGTGCGTGGCCCTGAGGCGCGGGCCGGCCTGGCTGCCGTGGTCAGTGTGGTCGAGGCGCAGCCGCAACTGGCCGAAGCAGTCCGCCGCTTTCTCCCGGAACTGAGGCTCGCGGAGGTGGCGGCATGAACATCCAGTTTGCCTACCTGGGCCACAGCACGCTGAGCCCGATTGCGGGCGGACAGTTGCTCAGCCTGGCGCCGAACCTTGCGCGCGAACCGGTTTCCTTCGACGCGCCGCTGCTGCAACCATTGCGCTTCCGCGAGGCCATATCGGCGCTGCATGATGTCGTCATCAGCGACCTGCGGTTCAAACCGCGCGACAAAACGGCTTACGAGGAGTGGAAGAAGAATGAGCGCTCGCGCGTCGCGTCGCTGCGCCAGCAAACTTACCAGGAGGCAAAGAAGGAGATCCTTGGCCGCCGCGAAGAGGCGGTGCCGCCGGACCTGGAGAAGCAGTTTGGCCACTTCCGCAGGATGTATTGGAACGCGCGGCAGAAGTATGCCAGCTACCTGCTGAAGAATGACCCGCAGCTTTGGCGGATGCTCATGCCTTGCGACCCCGTCATTACCGTCGCGGACGATGTGGTCTTCTTTGAATGCTTCTCCGCGGACGAATCGAGCTATGGCTGCCTCACCGTGAACCGCGAGTCTGCGTTCGGCAAATCCGCCGAAACGCGGCTGGGCACTACCAACGTGGATTATTCGTGGGACTTGTTCCATCACTTCCAGTCCTTGCGCTCCTACCGCGAGACACAGTTCAAGGTTGATCCGGCGGGCTTTACGGTGGCGACCGCGGGCAACGCCGATTATCGCGAGGAGAAGATTGACCTGCCGGATGGCTGGCTGCGCGGATTCATGCAAACGCAGGCGGCCATGACCTTGCCGGCGCGCCGGGTGACTTTGACGCGTGAGGCGGTCTATTCCATCCTGGCATTTCTCAAGCGGCACAAGGCCCGCAAGAGTCCGCGCGCGTTACGCTTTGAGATGGTCGCCGGCAAGCCGCCCTCGCTGGTGCTTGAGCCGTGGGAGCAGCGCGTGCCGGTCTATGGCGAGCCGTTGCGAACGAGCAGCGAGTCCATTCGGATCTGGGGACGGCAACGCCTGCTGGCGCTGGCGCGCGTGCTGCCGCTGGCGACGCAATTCCAGGTGCATCTGCTCGGCACGGGGTTGCCGAGTTTCTGGGTCGCCGACATGGGCGGCATGAGACTGACGCTTGGCCTGAGCGGCTGGACCACCAACGACTGGACGCGCGGCTCCGCGCTGGACCTGCTCGCGCCGCCGGCCCAGCCATCGGCGGCGCTGATTTCGCAGGTGGCGAAGTTCATGCAGGGCCGGCGTGCGGCTGCTTTCGCGGACGTGGATCTCGCGTGCGGAGGCCAGCCGGCGCAAACCGCCGCTGCGTTGAACCACCTCGCCCACACCGGCCAATTGATTCACGACCTGCCCAACGCCGTCTATCGCTGGCGCCAGATCATGCCGATGGCGCTTGGTGAAGCCGAGCTCGGACCGGAGAACCCGGAGCTGGCGGCGTCGAAAGAAATCCTGTTGCAGAAGAAGGCGAAGGTGGATTCGCGGGCTCCTGCGGCCGCGGGTTTCCTGGTTACCGGCGTCGCCGAAGGGAAGCCGGTGGAGCTGTTCCTCAACTCGGATGGCTTGATCAAGCGAGGCAAATGCGTTTGCTCGCATCATTTCAAATTCGGGATTCGCGCCGGTCCGTGCCGCCACCTCCTGGCCTTGCGGACGCTGGCCATGCGCGAAAAGGAATTGGCAGTTGAAAACTCGCTCGCGGGCTGGTATCAACAGCTCAAGAGCTTTACCGCGACCTAGAATGGAGGCTGGCTCGCAAACAGAATTTGGGAAGGGCCGTGCGTGGCTTTTGAGCCTATCATGCTGCGGTGTTCCGCCGCGGTTGCGAATGCCTACCCATGCGTCCCCAAGGCCGTTGTTCGTTTGGCCCGTCGCACTCATAGTGCGTCGGCCAGGACAACCCAAGGGTTCCCACCGCACTATGAGTGCGACGGGCCTTGGTGAACGACCTTGGTCCTGAGTATGAAGTCAAAACGCGCACGCCCTTCCCGCTAACTGTATGGGACTCTTCTCCTGGCTCGGCAAGTTGTTCGGCAGTTCGGCTGCATCCAGGCCGGCGGTGCCCCCGCTTGTTGGCGTGCCCGGAGCTCAACGTCCGCCGCCAATTCCAGCACAGCGCCCACAGACCAAGGCCTCTCGCAAGCTCAACCTTGATCCCGGGCAGTTCGCGCCGCTCACGAGCGACCAGGTCCGCC
>Ga0172371_10004196_pt1 | contig 21953 bp, 17 predicted proteins | sample Lak12m_FD_114543 | JGI IMG/M metagenome (GOLD analysis project Ga0172371, IMG submission 114543) | Freshwater microbial communities from Kabuno Bay, South-Kivu, Congo - kab_022012_12m | ecosystem: Environmental > Aquatic > Freshwater > Lake | place: Democratic Republic of the Congo: South-Kivu...
GCAGGACACCCCCGGCCACGATAGATCACCCTGCCTTCAGCCATTTCAGGGGTAATGCCGATGCTCTGCAGGGATTCTTTGTCGGGCGAGCAGGCCTCTCTGCAATCCTTGCAGATGACACGAACGAGACGCTGCGCCAGGATGGCAGTAACCGATGAGGTGACCAGAAAGGGCTCGATCCCCATGTCAATGAGCCGCGTGGTCGCGCCGGCTGAATCGTTGGTGTGCAGCGTCGAAAAGACCAGGTGTCCGGTGAGTGCCGACTGGGTGGCGATCTCTGCGGTCTCCAAATCCCGTATCTCGCCGACCAGGATGACGTCCGGGTCCTGACGGACAATGGATCGGAGCCCCTTGGCAAAGGTGAGGTCGATCTTGGAATTGACCTGGATCTGGCCGATGCCGTCCAGTTGGTATTCAATCGGGTCTTCGATGGTGATAATGTTGATGTCCGTGGTATTGATGGTGGAAAGCGCGGCGTACAGCGTGGTGGTCTTGCCGCTCCCGGTGGGGCCGGTGACCAGGATAATCCCATGCGGGGATCGAATGAGCCGGTTGAACTGCTCCAGCCGATCGGCTGGCATGCCCAGATCAGAGACATTGAGGAGGACATTGGTCTTGTCGAGCAACCGCATGACGACCCGTTCCCCGAAGGCCACGGGGATGGTGGACACGCGAATGTCGATGCTCTTGTCGGCGATTCGAATCTCGATCCGGCCGTCCTGGGGCAGCCGTTTTTCTGCGATGTTCATCTTGGCCATGATTTTGATGCGGGAGATGAGGGCCGACTGGATGTGTTTGGGCGGCGAAAGCATATCATAGAGGATGCCGTCCACCCGGTAGCGTATTTTGAGGGTGTGCTGGGAGTGCTCGATGTGGATGTCGCTGGCCCTGGCCTTCACCGCCTGGGAGAGCATCAGGTTGACCAGCTTGACGACCGGGGCATCGCTGGTATCCTCCAGAAGGTCGCCGGTCTCCTGAATCTCCGACAGGATCTGGGTGGTATCCTCGCCATGCATGTCCTCGATGACCTGCTCGGCGGAATCGCGGCTCATGTCATAGGCGTAATTGATGACCGAGAGGATGGCCCCATAGGGGGAGAGGACGACCTCCGCATCCTTGAGAGACGGCAGGCGTCTCAGGTCGTCCAGGGGCTGAAACAGAAGGGGGTCGTTGATGGCGATGACGGCGGCCTCTGGCGTGACCACGGGCGTCATCTTGTATTTTCGAAGAAACTGGATCGGTATCTCCCCGGCAAACCCGGTCTCCAGGTCAGGCGACAGCAGATTTACCCGCACGCTCAGATCAAACTGAATTCCCAGGGCCTTCAGGACCTCGGTTTCGGTGGCCGCTCCCTGGCGGATCAGGATCTCTCCGATACGTCCCCCTTTTTCCGCTTGGATTCGGAGGGCTTCATTCAGCGCCTGTTCGGAAAGTCCCGCTGTCTCTCTCAGTATGTCGCCGATCTGTCTGTGGGGCATAACCAGGCCTTCATGGATCTGTTGGGTCAGAGGGGAAGGGGCAAGACAGCCAGATCACGGTTTGGCTCCTGACGAGGCGGGCCTTTCATACAACTTGATGACGCCCTCCTTGATGGTATCGATCTGATCCTTTTTATCCTGATAGACCTTTTTCGCCTCGTCCGGGCTCTGAATGATGCGGGGCGTCAAAAAAACATAGAGGTTGGTTTTCTCGATTTTCTTGGAGGTGGATTTAAAGAGCCAACCGAGAAGCGGCATATTCCCGAGGCAGGGCACCTCGTAGTCGATATGGGTGGTCTCGTCGCCAATCAGACCCCCGATGACAATCGTATTGCCGTCCTTGACGACAACTGTGGTCTGGGCCATGCGCTTATAGGTTGATGGCTGGTTGGTAATTTCCACAGTGGAGATCAACCTTGTGACTTCCTGATGGATCTTAAGACGGACAAATCGCTCCTGACTGATCTGCGGCGTTACCTTCATGTTCACCCCGACGTCCTTGTACTCGTAATTGGTGTAGTCGACCTGGGCAGCCGACGTGTCTTTGCTGGTGATATAGGGAATATTTTTTCCGACCATGATCTCCGCCTCTTCATTGTCGGTGGTGAGCAACTGGGGCGTTGACAGGATGTTGACGTCCGTATCCTGACGATAGGCGTGGGCTATCGCGGCCAGGTTTGGAAATTTGATCCCGGCAATTTCGATGGTGTCGGTGATAACCCCCAGGGAGAACCCCTTGGTGAGGGTCCCCTTGAGTGCGCTTGTGATATAGGGATAATCGCCGGTGCTCGATCCGGCGAACACCCCGGCGTTTTTTCCGTCGTAGGTAAAGGTCTTGATCCCCTCCCACTCGACCCCGAGGCTGAAGTCCTTCTCCACGTTCACTTCCATGATGAGGGCCTCGATATAGACCATCGCCCGGGGGATATCCAGTTTCTGAATCACCTCTTCCAGTACGAGATAATCATCCTTGTTGGCCATGATGACCAGGGAGTTGGTCGCCTTATCGGCCACAATCCGGGCCTCTTTGGAGATAACCGGGGTTTTCCCTTTCTCTGCCTCGCCGGACTGTTTGGAGGGGAGGGTGGTCAAGACCTTGGTCAATTCCTCGGCATTGGCGTGCTGCAAATAATAGACACGAATGCTCCCCTCGCCCCGAGGGGTTTCCGTATCGAGCAATTTCACCAGTTGTTTGATTTTGCGGGTGTCATCTTCGGATGCCAGCACGATAACCGCGTTGGTCCTCTCATCCGGGACGATTCGAACCTCGTATTCAATTTCCTGAGCGGCCTTGGCCCGCCGGATGTTCTTTTGAAAGACCGTCTCCAGGGACTTGGCCAGGCTGGCCGCCATGGCGTGGCGGAGGGGGATGACCGATATTTCTTCGCCAACCCCCTCCACGTCAATGCCCTTGGTGATGCGGAGGAGGCGCTCGATGTTGGAGAGGACGTCCGTCACGATGAGGGTACGGGTGGGGGGATAGGAAGCCACCACGCTGTTTTTGGATATCAGGGGGGTGAAAAGCTTTTTAAGCTCTTCCGGGTCCGCATACCTGAGTGGTATCAGTTGGGTCACCACCCTATCCTCGGCACTCAGGGCCTCGGCGCGCAGGCGGGTTTCCACGCTCATGGACTTGGCGCTCGCGGTCGGCACGATCTTGGTGATGTTCCCTGCCGGGACCGCCGCAAAGCCATGCACCTCCAAGATGGATTCAAACACACGGTAGGCCTCATCAATGGATATCTTGGTGGGCGACACGATGGTGACCTTCCCCCTCACCGCGTTGTCGACCACAAAGTTCTTTCCGGTCAGTTCACTGATGAATTTGATGAAGACCGGGAGATCCACGTTGTCAAAATCAATCGTGACGAAACGGTCTTTCGCGTCTTCCTTTGAGGACTTGGCAGCGGGCGCCCCCGCTGCATCCTGAGGGGGTTTCGCTCGAATGCTGGCTGCCGGCGCGGCGGGGGGCCCCTGGACGGGGGGAGGCTGGGGCAACGAAGGGTTCGGGGACGGCGTGGTCTTTGCGGGCAGTTTCGGGGCCGGTGTTTCCGGCGCGGGTATCTGCGCCTGACCCCCTTCCGAAGGGGTCTTTTCATCGGCGGAAGACCTGGGGGAACCGGTCGTTACAGGCGTGATGCCATCGTCTCCTGCAATTCGGGCCCCTCCCGCAGGCGGGACGGCCGCGAGGAGCCACAGGACCATCAGCAGAAGACCTTTAGGGTATGCGTTCTTCATGCGTTGCCTTTTGCCATTCGATCGTGGTTTCGATCCATCTCTTGTCGAACGCCCATTCCATTATTCACCTACCAACTCTTTGAACGACGGCTCTTTTCGAAGCCTTTCCAGGTCCGCATCTTCCTTTGCCCAGACCTTAACCTTCGGCTCGAGGGCGAGCGCCCGTTTCAGATATTTGAGCCCCTGCTCAGGCGCATCGGTAAGCGCGAAAAGGCATGCCAGGTTATAACAGGCGTCCACACATTCGGGGGCCAGGCGGGTGGCCTTCTCAAGCCGGAGTCGGGCCGCGGCGTAGTCCTTCTCGGCCATCAAAATGACGGCCAGATTGTTCAGGGCCGAGACGAAGCCGGGGTCGGCCGTGAGTGCCTTCTCATAGAGGACCTTCGCTTCCTTCAGCCGTCCGCTGGTATGGTGTGCCCTTCCCATCTGGTAAAGGCCCTCGACATCGACGGTCTTTTCATCAGTGGGGGTCGGACCGGCATCCTTTGATGCTTGAGGGCCATGAGTTGCCGACTGAAAACCGACGCCATCCAATCGTGAATAGCCGGCAAAGGCGAGCCCAAGCATACCAAGCAGGCAGGCGGCAATCAAGGCCCATTTTCTTGCGCCTGGCCTTTTCAAGCGGGACGACCGGAGGATCCCCTCATAGCTCCTGTAACCCGCCTCCCTTTGTGCCTGGGCCTTCTTCAGGGCCTGATGGATGTAGCTCATACCTCTCTTACTTCCCCTCACTCCGTCATTTGAAACAACAGGGCCAGGGTCCTTGGGCTGATGATGCCGTCCGCATTCAGGCCAAAATCCTTCTGGAACCGGACGATCTCATCGAAGGTCTCCTCATCATACACCCCACTCTGCGCCGCCGGGTATCCGATCCGGTTGAGAATACGCTGGACCTGCAAGATCTCGGGAGAGGTGACTCCCTTGCTCAACTGCCTGTCTTTGTCTTCATAGGGGTAAAGAAAAGAGACCGTCCCCCCCCAGTGCTTTAGAACAAACTCCCGGGTAAGCTGCCTGGGACTCCCCTGACGATCCATGGCAACAACACCCTGGTCCCCTGTCTCGCGGATCAGGAGATAGCGGGGTCGGGTCAGAGAGGCAGGGAGCGGCCCGGCCACGGTGACGCGAAAGGGTTTCTTCAGCAGCTTGTAATACTCCGGCGCCATGTTCAAAGAGATGAGCCCCAGGTTAACCTCGCGCGTGTTCGTACGTTCCATGCCATCGGGGCTGTATGCCTTTCCCTGCCTGTGTCGGCCCTCCATTCGAAACAGATCGAAAAGTCCGGAGAAGCTCGATGCCTCATCCAGGAACCATTCTTCCATTTTTTTGGGGGAGGGTCTCACCGGCGCAGGGGTTATCGTGGGCTCTGGGGGGGGGATGAATTCCCGGTGAAGGCTCCACCCGGCAAGTGCCCCGGTGATCACGAGCAACAGGAGCAGAACGATTGTGAAAGGCCCCACGCCGTGTTTCCACCCCCCCAGGAATTGACCGGACACCGCGCTTCCGGAAAGGTCCGCGATGGCCTTTCGGATTGTTTTTCGGTTGATGGTTCGCGATTCGTCGGCGTAGGCAATCAGGAGGGACCGGTCGCAGACGGCATTGATCCGCCTGGGGTTCCCCCGGCTGTATCCATAGATGGCGGTGAAGGCCCCTGTTGTGAAATCCACGGATCCGCCGCCTCCTGCCACTGAGATGCGATGGGTCACATATCCCCTCAGGTCGGCCTCGTCCACCGGCTTGAGCTCATAACGCACGGTGATTCGTTCGTTCAATTGCCTGAGCGACGGCGTGGCCAAAATCCCCTTCAATTCCGGCTGACCCACGAGGACCACCTGAATCAGTTTATCCTTTTCTGTCTCCAGGTTGGAGAGCATTCGAATTTGCTCCAGGGCCGTATGGGAGAGATTCTGGGCCTCGTCGATGAGAAGCATGGCATTGCCGCCCCTGCTGAAAATATCCAGCAGAAATCGGTTGAGCGCATCAATATAGTCCTTCTTGCTCCCTGCCTCAGGCCCCATTTGAATGCCGAACTCCTGGTTGATGGTCTTGAGCATCTCCATGTCCGATATCAAGGAACTGAAGATGAGTGCGCTCTTGGTATTGGGGTCCAGATGGTCCAGGAGGGCCCGGCAGAGGGTGGTCTTTCCGGTGCCAATACCTCCGGTAATGGCAATGAACCCCCTACGCTCATTGATCCCGTAGAGGAGATGGTCGAGGGCCTCCCTGTGATACCGACTCAGATAGAGATATCTCGGGTCGGGCGTGAGATTAAACGGATTTTCTTTAAAACCGAAAAAGGCGGTGTACATGGGTCAAGGCTCAAGGGTTGAGGTACAGAATTCAAGGGGCGACGGGTTCACCCCGGCCTCTATTCAACCGCCGGTATCGAATATCCTGCCGGCCATCTACTTGAACTCATACTGGATCGTCTGGGGCTGGCCCCCCCGAAGAATTTCCATGGATAAAGCGTCGCCTGATTCCACGGCCTTATAGAACGAAAAGGCATCCTCCGGCGTGTTGATCGGTTTCCCGTTGATGCTCTTGACAACGTCTCCGAGCCGAAGCCCCAACTGGGTGAAGAACGAATCGGGCTTGATATAGCTGAGAATGAATCCGTCCGGTTTTCCATCTGTCAAGTAGGGCCGAATGCGGGCCTGGGTCAACAACTGATTGATATTTTGAAGGGACTCATGAATATCCGACCGTGCTAACGTGACCTTATCGCCCGAGGGGGTCGCCTCGGCGGCTGACCTTCCTGAACCGGATTCGGGAGGTTCCATGGAGAGGACCTCATTTTTCTCCCTCACGCGCAGGACGACCTTTCCCCTCACAATCCGCTGGATCACCGCATTCTGAATCGAGTCCCCCACACGATAAAGTCCCTGCATTTTTCTCGAAGAGTCCTCGATCACCGCGCGGGCATCCTCTTCAGTTCCCGTCACCGTCCCCAAGAGCACGACGTTCAGCGACGTAGGTTCGAGCGCCTCGATATCTTCTTTTGGCATATCAGGCGTTTTTTCACTCCCGACCGCCGTCTGGGCGGATCCAAAGATGTTCCGATCGACGATGACATCGAAGTCCTTCAAGGGGGGGCGTTGCTTACGGGCCTTTTCCGGCATCGCCACTTCCCCCGTCTTCAGGACCTGAACGCCGGTCCACTGAAGGGTCAGGAGCCGGTAAAAGATGTCCACGCCCAGGTAGCTGAGCAGTGAGAGTGCCACGAGGTTAATCAGTATATGATACAGACGCTGTTTCATGATTGGCGGCGTGCCTCAAACAGATTCCTCACTCCTTCCAATATGTAATCCCTGCATCCCTTAATGTCCCTATTACAGAAACCTGAATGTCGGTTTTTCCATGACACCCTGAATTACAAACGAGCGACCCAACTTTTTGAGGCCCTGCCTCAAGAAACCGAGCGTGGCCGCGTCTCCCTTCAGATGCTCAACGAGACCACCGAGCGGCTCAACGGTGCCCTTCAGGTCGAGGGTGCTCCTCCACGGGTTCAAATTCAGGGTGATGGTCCCTGACAGTTCCCCCTTGAGGGCCTTTCCATCCAGTTGAACTCGGGTCAGCACCACCTTTCGATCCTTGAGCGAGATGGTTGCGGAAAGCCGATCGAATTCGATGGCGGTCAGGCCCAGGATGGGCTGGGGCAGAGTTACCTTTCCGTTGGATACAACCAGCGTTCCCTCCCCCTCGCCATCCATGAGTCTGTCCCGCGGACCGGCGTAGCGAATGCGGCCGTTCAGCTTCCCCTCGACAGGCCTTCCCAAAAGGGACCGAATATAGGAATGCAGACCGATATGGAGGTCTCTGAAGTCCAGAGTGGTGGAGAAGGGGGCACCCGCGGCCTTTTCTTGAAGGCGCACATGACCCATGATGTCGCCTTCATACGCATGGGCATGAACGTGGTATCGCGGGGCGCGGGAGGCAAGGGTCCAGAGGGCCGGGACAATGGAAATGGTCTCCGCCTGCAGCAGATTCTGCTGAAGGCTTTCCCTGAGCGAAAGTTCCACTCCGTCCAGGTGTATGCCAGGGGGCCACTGCGGATGAAGTCCCTTCAGGGAGAGGGCCATCGGGGGGCGCGCGGCGGCGGCCTCGGACACCAGATAACGCTTAAGGGCATTCGATGGAAACCGGTAATACAGAAGCCCTGCTGTCAGAGCGATGGCATAGAACGCATATCCAAGCCATCTTGCATGTCGAATGATATTATTCATACGTTCTTGAAAGAGGCGTTGAGGGCTCGAGGCCGTGATCCGAAATCATCCATCCAGAATCGTCACCACCTGAACGACCGCATCCAGGTATCCGGGCGCACCCTGGTTATCCTTGAGAGAAAGCCTCTTGATGGTGACGAGGTGTTCCGGAGATTCCACCTCATACAGATAATCCACAAGTTGCCTTAGATTGATCTTGTCCAGTTTCATCTCGACCATCGACTCCTTGACACCGGTAGTCGTCTGGGAGTCCGACGGCTTCATGTATTTGATGTGATCCTTCACCTTTGCCCTGCCCGCCGCCTGCTCAAGAAAAGAGAAGAGGGTGAATCCCTTTTCACGCCGTTGAAGGCGGCCCTTGATGCCTTCAGCCCCTTTTCTGTAAGATTCGTATTCCGCCTTGAGCATTCGGATTTCATTCAGGCCGGCCCTCTTGACCTCGATCCCCCGTTTCATGGCCTGCCTCTGGTCAAGAAACGGAAACAGAACGAACTGGACAAGGAGGAAGATGGCGACGACACCGACGCCAAGGGAGACCACCAGCTTTTCTCGTTTTCCCAAGGTCATGATTCAGAGCTTCAACGTTTCAGGTTCAAGGAGCAGGTGGCGCCCCTTTCCTCGATCTGTTCTTTCGCCAGCAGTTCTCTATCTCGATTTTCCGGCATTTCGCCCTGCGGACTCACCGCTTACGTTCGATACTGATCTCAAACTGGACCTTTTTACCTGTGGAATCCAGGTTCGCAGAGGTGATGGCAACGGGACCGAGGGCCTTTGCGGCGGCCAGTTCGCTCTTGATCCTGTCCACATCATTGAAGGCATCGGTCCTGCCGGAGAGTCTCACCGTCTCGGGATCCACCACCATGCGGTAGACCTGCACGTGGATGGGAGGGGGAATGCGGCCGGAGATCTCCCGCAAGAGATCAAGGACCGTACTCTCCGGTTTGCCTGCAGGATGCACCACCGCGGATCGTTTCACCTCTTCGACGCTCACCCTCAATTGCTGAACCGGATCGATCATTCGAGTGACCTTTGGGAGGGTCTGTCGAAACATCGCGGTGATCTCCCGGTCAAGCGACTGGTACTCTTTTTTGAGGGAGTAAAAGTCGATGATCGCGCCGGCCGCCAGAAAGGAGAGGATCAGGAAGAGGAAGATTGCCGCCTTGGGGGCCGCCTTGCGGATCTGCAGATACTGACTTTCCCTTTCAAATTCATCTCTCCTGAAGTTAAATCCCCTCCCCTTGACAGGATCCATAAGGGCCAGGGACAGGGCACCGTTCATCAGGGCCGGGGACCAGTTTCCGGCAATGCCCTCTTCCAGGCGAACCCTTCTGTCCTGGCTGAGGTCGATGGGTTCGGCCGGTATGTCCAGATACCGGCTCAGCAGGTCAGCGGACTGAGGCCCCTGCAGCGGTTCTCCCGTAAAGAAGAGCTTTTCCGGCCTGTCAGGAATCCCTTCGCTGACACGAAAGGCGTGCACCGTACGATGGACAATGTGACACAGGGACCTGAAGAACGGCTCGGTATCCGGGAGGGGAAGATCGGCCTGGCGGCTGTCCGGCTTGTCAGTGGCATCAGGCGTCATTGCGGATGCCGAAGGCCCGATAAAAGAACGGATGAGAACGATCCGTCTTTTCAGGCACAGGATTACGGTATGCCTCTCCATGCCCGCCTCCAGCACCAGGATGTGATCCGGGGTTTCTGGCTGACGCAGCACCCATGAGGCCAGAGCTGATCCCCTTACCTCCAAGACCTCCGGATCGATGCCATGGGCCTGAAGCGCCGTGAGATAATCCGAGAGGGCATTCCGCTCGACCGATGCGGCCAGAACGCCGCCGGCAGGGCGATCGCCTGTGGTCAGGAAATCGATCAGCAGGTCCTCCACCGAATAGGGGAGCATCCCCTCCACCTCAAAGGGAAGGGCCTGTCTTATTTTCCTGACGTCGCCGAATGGCATTGCCACATTTCTAAATGAGACGAGATCGTCAGGGACGGTGACCATCACTGCGTGGCTCCTCAGATCCATGGACTCGACCAATGTACTCAGTGCCGCTTCCAGCCCGGTTCTGTCCAGGGGAATTCGCATGCAGGCAAGGATGCGGCGGCCCTTGAGTCCGCCCCCGGTCTGGACGGCTGTGATAGTTTCGGTGCCGATGTCGATGCCTGTCGTATTGCCGCGCATTATTCCGCTTTCCACGCCACGATTCGAATGGGTGATCCTTTTTTTCTTTGAATCACCGCGGTTGTCTGTCTCGTCATGGATTCGGTTTCGGCCATGCCTGTCGACCGCACCTCGAAATAATCGCTGGAGGTCTTGACCAGACCAGGATCGATTCTCACATGACCCATCCCCGGTATATTCCGATACCACTCCGGATTGCTCAGTTCGTGCTTCTCGTCCAACCGATAGGCCATCATGTCCTTCGCCATGTCTGTCTCGATATCATCGGAGAGCGCCCTCAGAACCATGGGATCTGCTGTGTTGATATTGATCTTCCCGTCGCCGTAAACGGTCAGGTGTTCCAAGATTCCGGGCCGATCCTTTTCTCCGCCGAACAGGATGGCGTCCGTCATCCCCTTGACAAGGCGCAATTGTCCCAGGGAATGCATCGGCCCGTTGACACACCTGTAGGGCTTGTCCAAAGAGCCGTAATACCCGTTCTCTGCTCCGAACCGCGTCACCTCGTCGTCCGCGTCGATCCAGTCCTTGATCGCATCTACGAGGTTTCCGACCGTTTCGGGATCAAGCCCGAACTCATTCAGGCTCAAGAATCGAGTCAGGAGCTTTTTTTGGGCCTCGCGGTATGCGCCATTTTCATCGATCAGTCGGTTGAGGCATATCCTTCCGGAGAGATCACATATCTCCACCTGAAATCGGCCGTCCCCAAAGAGCTCCGCGGAGCGGAGGGACAGTTCCTTGGACTTGGCCCAGGTCTCTCTGAGGGAGTCTGAATCGCCTTCGGAAGCGTCTTGTGAAAGAACCGCCAAGGCGCAATGGACACCTGACCGTGCGATGCAGCCGAGGCGGATGCCATCGCGCAGATTGACGGATGACTGAAGCCCCGCCCACATGGTGTTGTTGAACTGGAGCGTCAGTATGACCAGGAGGCTGATGATCAGGATCGTAAGGATCAGGGCAAATCCCCTGTTGTCCCTGAGGCGAAGCGTCTCACCCTGAAAAAGGGTGTTGACCCGCGGATGACGGGTCCATGGTCTATCGGCAGTCATCAGTGCCAGGTCATCCCCCCATTGGAATCGCGACCCCTGTCATGAATCGGTATGGGCTCTTCATGTCGCGAGGGTTGGGGAATTCCATGCGAATGGCAACCCTCGCAGGAAGCTTTCCCTTGAACGGGCCGTCACTCGAATTCCAGTCTTCGTGGGATTGGCCATTCGCATCATAATAGGTGAACTGAATAGATGAAAGGCCCTTGCAAAGGATGACGCCGCCCGTCCCGGACTCAGGTTTTTCTCGGGAGAGCGAGGTATCGGAACGATACAGGTGCAGGAGGCCTTTTTCCTGATCGGTCGCCCCATAATAGGTGATCTCGGCAGGTTCGGCGAGGGGCCTTTGCTCGGAGAAGTCCAGATGCGCAAGGGACAGAAAGCGAAGCTCCCCGCAGGGCAGTCCGCCTGTTTCCTTCGCCTCTCCATGAAACAGGACTTCTTCGGAATCAAGGGGATCGGTTCGCGGCGACCGGCCGGCCTCGGTGAGATACGCGCACGCCAGATCCGACGTGATCCGTTCCAGGGCGATTCGGGCCGTCTGGTAAGTATCCTCCTGAGTTTCGGTCTCATCCATGATAGCGAAGGTTCCCCTGTAGACCCCCAGAACCGTCGACACGATGAGGGCGAATATGAAGATGGCAATGACGATTTCCAGGAGGGTGAACCCTTTGTCCATTTTCTGATTTTCTGCCCATCCTATTTTTTCCATACTGAATGATAGATAAACTCCCTCCTCTCTGCTCGCCGCGCCTTGCTCCCTGAACCTCACGCTTCTATGGAAAGAATCGGTACAAGGTCAGTTGACAGCGATATCGGCTGTTCGGGATATAACGGACTTCCAGGTGGATGCATTTGAGACGGCTCGAGACCTTGCTTGCCCCTTCAAAGGAGACGTTTTCTACCGACAACTGCCAGTCGTAGTCAGGAAATTCCTCTCCAAAAGAGCCCGAATCAGAGGTCAGATCACTCAAGTCCCTGATAGCCTCGATCTCCGCCATCCTGCCCTGAGCCAACAGGCTGGCAGTGGTGTTGAACCTCGTTTCATTGGCCAGGGAAAGGCCCTGAGACTGGGAACCGAGCAGGGCCATGAGGACGATCGAGATCACGGCCAGGGCGATCATCACCTCCAGGAGGGTAAAGCCGCTTGGGATAATGAATCTGAGATTTGAGATTTGAGATTTAGGATTCCCCAACGCGCCTCCTGCCAGGCCGCCCCTCCACGCCACGACTCCTTAATCGTAGGCCATATATTTGTCGAAAACCGTCACCCGGCTCATAAAGGGAGTGAGTTCCAGGGTCACCTCTCTCCCATCCTGAGACCGGAGATGGACAGCCGACACCTGGGTGTATCCTCTGGGCGTAAAGAGTATTCGGGCCTCGCCTTCGACTGTCTTCCCTTCCCCTTTTATCCACACGTCCCGGATCCGTACGTCCGGCGGGAGCTTGTAGGCCTGTTCTTGGGCCAGGGCCTTTTCGTCAGAGGTCATGGATGCACGGGCCGACCAGAGTCTATTAGACTTGATATCCATATAAAGGACGTAGCCTTCCTGACGGCTTACGGCCTCATTTCTGAGTGCATGGATCATAGCGACCAGATGACGGGCGACGGCCTTCAGAGAATCGTTCAGCAATGCATTTCTGATGCGGGGGGCAGCGAAGGTGAAAACGATCCCCACCAGTACCATGACCACAACGAGTTCGATGAGGGTGTATCCCCCTTTGTCGAAAAACGTCGTTTTTCCTTCCCGATCGCGCCGTTGCCGCGCAGGCTGCCGGATCTTTGACTGACAACGCCACATTGCTCCGGTCACTCGGCTTCCACCTCTGTCTGGTGACCTCCTGGCCCTAATCCAAATCCCAGCTATTGATATCCTTATCCTTCCCTTCGCCCCCCGGTTGTCCGTCCGCTCCGTAGGAGGACAGGTCGTATTCCCCATGAACGCCGGGGCTCAGATAGACATATGCATTGCCCCAGGGATCTTTGGGCACCTGCCCCTTTTCCAGATACCCGCCCTCCCGCCAGGCCTTTGGAAGTTGGCCAACGGTCGGAAGCTCCACCAACGCCTGTAAACCCTGTTCGGTGGAGGGATAAGAGCCGTTGTCCAATTTGTAGAGCCTGAGCGAGGTCTCGATACTCTCGATTTGAACCCTGGCCTTCATCTGGCGGGCCTCCTCGGGCCTCCCCATGATCCTTGGAATGATCAGCCCTGCCAGGATTCCGAGGATGACGATAACCACCATCAGTTCAATCAGGGTAAACCCGCTGTTGCCACCTTTTTGTCGACCCATATGTTCCCCCATCGGTATTCAAAAAACATGCGGCAGTACCTTATCGCCAAGTTTTTTGACATGAAAAACAAGAAAATCTCCTTGTGGTTCGGTACGCCTCACTTCATTGATCCACGCGGAGCCACAAAGAACAGAAGGGAAAGTGCTTTTTCCCGGCTCTTTTCAAGGAATTCTTTGCGTGCTTTGCGCCTTCGTGTGAGATATTTTGGTTGTGGCTTCCCCGCGTCAGTACATATTAGCACAACTGCCGTTCATGTGTCATGATAGATGCAGTCTGTCACCGGATCATCTGGTTCATTTCGAAGATTGGAAGTAGGATGGAGATGACGATAAATCCAACCGTCAGGCCCATACCGAGGATCATGACCGGTTCCAGCATGGAAGTCATGACCAGTGTCTGGGCTTCCACCTCCCCTTCGAAAACGTCGGCGATTTTGTTAAGCATGGCCTCCATCTCGCCGCTCTGCTCTCCTGCGGAAATCATTTGGATGGCGATCGGCGGGAACCAGCGGCTCTTGGAAAGGGAGACGGCCAGGCCCCTGCCGGACCGAATATCCTCAACCGCCTCGTCAATGGCCTCGCTGATCCATGTGTTGTTGACGATGTTCTTGACGATTCCGAGGGCGGAGAGGAGCGGCACGCCGTTTTGAAGCAGGCTCCCCAGGGTCCTCGAAAAGCGAGCGATGGCCGACCTGCCGTTGAGGGAACCGATCACAGGCATTCCAAGCTTGATTCGGTCCCACACCCGTCTTCCTCGAGGCGTGCGGACCAGCCTCGTCATCAGAAAAAGGGTGCATAGACAGCCTCCCGCCACCAGCCACCAGAAAGATTTGAGAAAATTGCTGACAGCGATGAGTATCAGGGTGGGGAGGGGGAGGACCTGGTGCATTTCGTTGAATATTTTCGTGATATTCGGGACGATGAATGCAACCAGGGAAAAGAGGACCAGCACGCCGATGAAGAGCATGAAGACTGGATAGGCCAGCGCCGCTTTGAGCCGGCCTTTCAGGGCCTGCTGACGTTCAGTCAGTTCGGCCAGTCGGTGAAGGACCAAGTCCAGGGACCCGGATTCCTCGCCGGCCTTCACCATGTTGACATAGATCTCGGAAAACACCCTGGGATGCTGGGCCAATGAGACGGCCAGGCTGTTCCCTTGGTTCACGGACTCCTTTGTTTGGGCCAATATCTTCTTTAGCAGAGGGTTCGGTACCTGGGCGATGAGGGCGTCCAGGGAGGTGACGAGCGTAATGCCTGCCCCCAGGAGAATCGCGAGCTGCCTGGTGGCGGCAGAAATCTCTCCGGGCTTGACCCGCTTGAAGAAGGTGGAGAGAGACCGGGGCGCCGCTCCTTTTTGTCTGAGAGGGCTCGATGTCTCTTTCATGGCGGTGGGAAATACCCCTGATCCCCTTAGCTTCTGGCGTGCCGCCACAGGGCTGTCCGCATCTATGATCCCGCTCTGGCTTTTTCCCGCCCTGTCAAGGGCCTGATATTCATAGACAGGCATGATGAGACATTCCGAATGGTTATGGATAAGGCTGCGGCAGCCCTCCGGGGGACATCCCAAGGAGGGCGACTGCATGGTAACAAGAGGCATGGCGGGTGTCAACTCACACCCGGTGCCTGGAGAAAATGCTTGAGCACGGACCCCAGGCCTGATATGGTTTAACGGGTTTATTGAGTTTATCGAGTTTGTTATCGGGTTTGTTGGGTTGATGCGGGTGGTTGGGTGGTAACCCGACGCTTGGGGCTTTGAGTTTTGATCGCTCAGGGCATTGCCGGGAGGAGGATGAGGCCGCCAGCGTCTGTACAAGGTTTCTGCACGCGGGGAACCAAGGCCCCGGATGATTCTTCCCAGACATCATGCCAGACGGAGTAACCATGGAAATAGTAACAGATTATTTGGTCATTGGCAGCGGGATCGCCGGGCTGAGCTTTGCCCTTGAGGCCGCCAAGACAGGAACGGTCGCCATCGTCACCAAGAAGGAAAAGGCCGAAGGATCCACCAATTATGCCCAGGGGGGCATCGCATCTGTGTTCGATCGGGATGACACCTTTGACCTGCATATCAAGGACACCCTCGAATCGGGAGTCGGCATTTGTCATGAGGATATTGTTCGCATCGTGGTGCAGGAGGGACCGGCGCGGGTCCGGGAGCTGATCGACATGGGGGTTCAGTTTACCCGGCGGGGGGAGAACCAGGACGACCTTGATCTGGGTCGCGAAGGGGGACACTCCAAACGGCGAATTGTCCATACCAAGGACTTGACCGGGAGGGAAGTGGAACGCATCCTCCTCGACCGTGCAGCAGAGAATGGCAACATTCGAATCTACGAAAACCATATGGCGATTGATCTCATCACGAAATCCAAGCTGATCCGTCGGGGCATCATTCGGTCTGAGAGGAGTGAGACCTGCTGGGGCGCCTATGTGCTGGATGTGGAACATGGCCATATCCTCACATTTCTTGCCAGGATTACCGTTATGTCCACGGGCGGCGCAGGCAAGGTGTACCGGTATACCAGCAACCCCGATATCGCCACTGGAGACGGCATAGCCACCGGGTACCGGGCGGGGGCCAAGGTGGCCAACATGGAGTTCGTCCAGTTTCATCCCACATGCCTCTATCATCCCCTGGCGAAGAACTTTCTTATTTCAGAGGCGGTCAGGGGAGAGGGGGGGGTCCTTGTGGACAAGAAGGGAAAGCGGTTTATGGAAAGGTATCATCCCCTCAAGGACCTGGCATTCAGGGACATTGTGGCCCGATCCATCGACATGGAACTCAAAAAAAGCGGAGATGAATGTGTCTATCTGGATATCAGCCACAGGGGTTCAGACTTCGTTAGGGACAAATTCCCACACATCTATAGTACCTGCTTGAAGTACCAGATTGATATAACGAAAGATCCGATCCCGGTGGTGCCCGCGGCCCATTACATGTGCGGCGGGCTCCTCACCGATGCTTATGGAAAGACCAACCTGGATCAGCTCTATGCCATTGGCGAGGCGGCCTGTACCGGTCTTCACGGGGCCAACCGCCTGGCCAGCAATTCCCTTCTCGAGGCCCTTGTCTTTGCAAGACGGGCGGCGGCCAGATCGGCCGACGAGTTGGCGGCAAGAAAGGATGAACCCGTTCCCAAGGCCCCCCAATGGGACCCGGGCAGCGCGACGGACAGCGAGGAGATGGTGGTCGTTTCCCACAACTGGGATGAAATCAGGAGTTTCATGTGGAATTATGTCGGGATCGTCAGGACCAATAAAAGGCTAAGCCGGGCCAGGACACGCATAGAGAACATTCAGGACGAGATTAAGGAATATTACTGGGATTTTCTGGTGACCCAGGACCTGCTGGAACTTCGTAATATCGCCCTCGTCGCGGAATTGATCATTACCTGCGCCCTGATGAGAAAAGAAAGCCGCGGGTTGCATTTCAACCTGGATTATCCGTCCGAGGACAACATTCACTGGCGTCAGGACACGGTGGTTTGGTTATGACAGGATGGGTGGATGGAGGGATCAAAGAATCGGAAAATTGAGGAATGGTCCAGACGTGCGCCGCACGCCTGGAGCCCAACTCCTCGATTCCTTCACGGTTCTAATGATCGAAGTGCCGCTCCCGCATGAAACCGAATATCTGCAATCCGGTCTTGATCACGGTGACAACAATGCCGGCGCCAATGATGCCGAGCGCGATGTAGAGGAGCCCGAAAAAAATCAGATATTCCAGGTTCCACTGCCACTCAAAGGAAAATGGCGTCATGGGACTTCTCCTTAAAATATAGCTGCCCCTCGTGCCGGTATCTTATGATTCGGCAATGGGGTTCAGTTCCCTTTCCTTGGGGAATACGGGCAAGTATCTGTAAGCCAATGAGAAAACCAGAAATCCATACCCCACCACCGCCAGTCCGATGCCCCACTCCTGCCATGTGGGGAGATAACTCCAAAACCGGTCAAACGGCATCACCGGGATGGCCAGGGTGACAATAATAAACAGAAAGCGGTTTAACACAACCCCGATGCAGGTCAACAGTGAAGCAACGATGAGCCAGCCCTGGTTTTTCCTACCCTCGGGCGTCATAAGGATAATAGCGGGGAGGATGCCACAGAAGATCATTTCGACTACCACCATCCAAACGCCGTATGGACCTTCTTTGAAAAAGCTCTCGAATGTCAGGCCCGCGCGTGGCACGACTCCGTACATCCAGCCAAGGTAATCAAAAATTTTCAATACCATATAGAGGGAGAGGAGCCACCCGGAGATCTTGGCAAGAAGTTGGATGGCGCTGTCGGGCACCAATTTCTTGCGGGTCAGGAACTCGGTCAGTTTGGTGCAGAGGATCGTGAAAAGGGGACCGCAGGCAATGGCGGAGAGCACAAAGAGAAAAAAGGTCCACGGCCAGATGTAAAAGCCTTCCCTCGCTGCAAAAGGCCGGGCATACATCACGCCGAACATGCCCCCCAGGGACCCCTGGTGAAAAAACGACAGGAAGGTTCCTGTCGCGGCGAAGACCGCCATAATTTCATGAAGGTTGCGTCCGAAGAAACGCAGCTCCTTGATCTCTTCCAGCTTTCGATTTTCCAGAATGATCGGTATGAACTCAATGGCCAGAACCATGAGATAGCAGGTGATGCAGAAGGACACCTCCACCAGCATGGAATGGATATTGGCGTGCCAGAAGATAAACCAGCCCCTGATCGGCTGACCGATGTCAATGCCCAGCATGGCCATGGCGCCCGAGTAACAGATGAACCCGATGATGACCGCAGTGTTGATGATATTTTTCAGTTCCTTTTTGCCGATGATGTAGGTCAAAAACCCCGTAAAAAAGGCCCCGGCGCCCAGTGCGATCACTGCCAGGTCAAACACGATCCAGAGGGCGAAGGCGAAGACATTGCTCATGTTGGTCTGATTCAAGCCCTTCCAGAGGCAGAGAAAGGCCGACAGGCCGCCCCATGCCAGGAGCCCCAGCCAAGGCAGGGTCCAAAAGAAAAAGGCCCATGGGGAACATCTCTTGACTCCATGAGGTAACAATACCGAATCCATGATGAATCCTCCTGAAATCTAAGGGCTAAAAGGTATCGCGCCCCGGCTTGGTGGACCATTCTTCATTCATCCAGGTCCCCTTGACCACCGGCTGGTATTCGCCGGGCAGGAAATTGTCACCCAATTTGCGGACCCAATCCCTGCTGGAATAATAGTAGACCTTGGGTTCCGTGCCAAGCCGTTCCAATAGCCTGAACGTGAAGGGGTGCTTGATCAGCTTAGCAACCTGATGTTCGGGATTGTTCAGGTCTCCAAAGGTAATGGCCCCCGCCGGGCAGGCCTGGGTGCATGCGGTCTGGTACTCATTTTCTTCGATCTCTCGACGGTCTTCGGCATAGGCCTGAGTTTTTGCCCGCATGAGCCGATGGTGGCAGAAGGTGCACTTCTCAACCACGCCCCGCATCCGGGGAGAGACCTCCGGCGAGAGGTATCGGTCCAGACCTTTTCCCTTCGGGAAATAGGCGTCCCACCAGTTGAAATACCTGGCCCCATAGGGGCAGGCCGCCTGGCAGTACCGGCAACCGATGCATCGCGTATAGATCTGACTGACAATACCGGTGTGGAAATCCAACTTTGTAGCCGTGGCAACGCATACGGAAACGCAGGGGGGATGGTGGTCGCAGTGCATGCAGGGTCTCGGAAAATAACTGATTTCTGTGTCGGGGAAGTCCTTTCCGTTGGAAATCTTGTAAAGGCGCATCCAGGTGATGGTGCGCTGCTTGTCCGACTGATCAGGGCGTACGGAAACATTGTTTTCAGCCGCACAGGCCACCATGCATGTCCCGCAGCCGGTGCACTTGTCGAGATTGATGACCATGCCATACTTGTGCCCGGGTTTCCCGTGGTCATTTTCCTTTTTCATGAGTTACCTCACTCACATGAAACATCAGGGTTTCTTGAGTTTGTTGGTTTCGTTGAGTCTATCGGGTTTACCAGGATGCGGCCGATCTGACGTCCGATACGCATCTGTTTGGTCACCGTATTGACCCCTTGCCCTTCATTCCCAGCCCAACAAACCCGATAAACTCAATAAGCTAATGCACGCGCCCTCAGACCTTCACCAATTTCACGGGTGTAGACCACCACACCGGCAGACCGCTGACCGGCTCTTGTCCTGCCTGGACGATGGCATTCGGGTTGATGCCTTTGCCCGTGAGAAATTCGTCATACCCGGTGTGCCCAAAGCCCAGGGGCATGTAAACCATACCGGGCATGGCCCCCTCAAAGAGATCTACTCGGACCTGGGCCGCCCCCGCAGGCGATTGAACCGTCACCAGATCGCCCTGTTTGAGGCCATAGGCGGCCGCGGTTTTGGGATTTACCGCGGCAAAGGAGACATCCTTCAGCAGTTGGGTATCGAAGATGGTCTTGTACAGGAAAGGCGGGGTGGGTATCCATCCGCTGGCCAGATTGATCATTGGATAGGGAACCAGGGTGAGCGGATAAGCCGAACGATCGGGTCCCCCCTTCGGGGCGGCGAAGTGGGCCATGCACCCCTCGTCGTCCTGAACCGTGATTCGCAGGGCCCTGGCCGAGACCTTCTGAATGGCCTGATGAATCGTTTGGCTGCAGAATTCAAACCGGCCGCTGGTCGTTTTGAAGAGCCATGACCAGTCTTTTATCTCATCCGGCGGGCGGTACCAGAATCCGCCGGCCGCGAGTTTTTTCCACATGTCGTCAAAGGAGTCGTAGCCTGGTTTGGTCTCGGTCTCCCGCGGCCATTTCCAGGCCGGCGAAGCCGGATCAAAGGTGACCTGTCCGTTCCCTGCATCATAAAGGCCTTTGGCCCGCTCCTTCACGGCATCCTCAAAGCCTTTCCACGGAAAGGCCGAACCAACTGATTTGCCAATGGACTTGGCCAGTTGGATTACCGTGTCGCCGCAGTTCCGCGTGTCGTAAAGGGGGGCGACGACCGGCTTGGTCACTCCATATAAAGGATATTGCAGACCTACGGGCCAGACCACGTCGTCCATCTTTTCAAGATAGGTGCAGTCCGGAAGGATCAGGTCCGCCATGTTCGCGGTTTCATCCCGATAGGGGGAGAAGCTGACGATAAACGGAATCTTCGACAGGGCGTTTCTAAATGCACCCCCGTCGGGGAGGGTAAATGCCGGGTTGGCCGAGAACACCAGGAGCGTATCGACAGGAGACCTGGGACTACGGTTGATGGCGTCTGCCAAATTGCCGATCAGGCTGTGGGCGAAGGGGTACGACGGGGTCCCGGCCCGGTCCAGCCTCGGCTTCGCCGTGCCTCGGCTGGCGATCCCATCCTGGTCGAAGTAAGGGAGAGGATTAAGGGGAAGCGCGTCAGGAAGGAGGACACCCCCCGGACGGTTGATTCTCCCGGTCAGGGCATTCAGGCTCTGCACCGCCATGAACTCGTAGAGACTGCCGTTCAGATCATTCTTTGCCTTGCCGTAAATGGCAAGCGGGGCCTTGGCGCCCATGAATGCAGAGGCCAGCTTGTTGATCACGTCGGGCCGCACCCCTGTGATACGGGACACCTGATCGGGAGAATAATTCCTCAGGACCAGGGTCTTGAATCCGGAGTGAGACTTTCCGTCCGACGACTGCCAGTCATCGAAACCAAAGGTATGTTCGGCGATGAACCCTGAGTCATACTTGCCCGATCGGATGATCACATGGGCGATCCCCAAGGCCAGGGCGGCATCGGTTCCGGGCCTCGGCGCCACCCAGAGGTCTGCCTTGGAAGCGGTGTTGGACGCGCGCGACTCTATCTGAACCACTTTTGCGATGGACTTGGCAGGGTTGCCTTCGTGCCACATGCCCCACGCATTCATGACCCTCCCTGGAGCTCCCCATCCCTCCAGAAGACCGCAGCCGAAGCTCAGGACAAAATCGGAATTCTCAAAGTCATAGGCGACGGGCGCATCTCTCCCCTGCATCACGATATTTCCCATGCGGTAGGTGTCCGACAGGGAAGGCAGTCTGACGTAGTTGGGGCTTCCTACGGCCAGCATGAGACGTTCAATCAGGACCGATGCTGTTGACCCCTTGCGGTTTCCATCGACCGCAGCAATGGCCTCGGGCCTTCCCGCCTGACGGAGGGTGGAGATCCTGCCGGCCAGAGTGCGAAATGCCTCTTCCCAACTGATGCTCTGGAATTCACCGGAGCCTCTCATCCCCACCCGCTTCATGGGACCCGTAAACCTGAGGGATTCGTCATAGAGCAACTGCAACCCGCCCATTCCGATCGGGCAGATGCTGCCTGCGTTGACGGGATAGTCCGGCCGGCCCTCGATCTTCACGGCCCGGTTGTCCACCTTTCTCACAGAGATGCCGCAGCCGCCAGGACATAGATTGCATACGGAGTGGACCTCGGAAAACTTGCCGGTGGGTGGAACCGGGACCCACGGCCAGTTCTGGGTCCAGATGGCCACATCATCCGTAAACTTCCAGGGAAGCGGGGTTATCTGAATGCCTACCACCCCGCCGACGACA
>Ga0172371_10004198_pt1 | contig 21933 bp, 24 predicted proteins | sample Lak12m_FD_114543 | JGI IMG/M metagenome (GOLD analysis project Ga0172371, IMG submission 114543) | Freshwater microbial communities from Kabuno Bay, South-Kivu, Congo - kab_022012_12m | ecosystem: Environmental > Aquatic > Freshwater > Lake | place: Democratic Republic of the Congo: South-Kivu...
ACATAGATAGGCGCCGCCGTCGAGATGTCACCGACGCGATGATGATCGATTATCTCCAGGATTTCGGCTTCTTCGACGCCATCCACCGCCTGCGAAAGTTCGTTGTGATCTACGAGGATCGCCAGCTTGCGAACCGGGTCGAGCAGGTTAGTGCGGGTAACAAAACCGATCAGGCGATCGTCGCTGTCCGCGACGATCGCGGAGCGATAATCGGATTCGAGCACCAGCTTGCGCAGCTCCGCGATCGAGGAAAACAGGCTCACGGTCGCGGGCGTCGGCTCCATGATCGATGAGATCGGCTCGGACATCAGCAGAAGTTGCACGGTGGCAAACGCGGGGTGGGGTGAAGATACCGCCAGCACACCGTTCTCCTCCGCCTCCCGGACGACTTCAGCGCTCACAGGTGCGTTGTCGGTGATGATCAGCGCGGAAGCGCCAGAGCGGATGCAGTCCAGCTGCACATCCTCCTGATCGCCGACGACTATAATATCACCATCCTGCATCAGGTTAAGTAGAGTTCCGCGTTGCATCGAAGCAATCATCACCCCACCAGTCAGCGTTTCCGTCTTACCCGGATTAGCAACGACCCGCCCTTCGGCGGTCTTCAAAAAAATGTCGAGGCTGATGGGTGCCTGGGAAAGGTCCATCATGCTGCCGGTCATATGAAATTGAGCCAGGTCGCGCAAGCCAATGATTCCCGCGACCCGGTTGCTGTCGTCGATCACCGGCAGCGTCCGCACTCCCTGTTCCTGGAATATCGTGGCTAGCGCATGGACTGAATCGCGCACGTGTACGGAAATCGGCTTGTGCAGCTCCAGGTCACTGACCGTGGGACTCAAACTTTCGATCTCTACGGGAACCGGCACCCCGAAGCGCTCGAGTACGAACTTTGTCTCTTCATTGATGTGTCCGGCCCGCGCCGGCGCGAACAGGTAGCGGTCATCAGCCATGTTCTTGAACAAGGCGTACCCGATCGCCGAGCAGACAGAGTCGGTATCCGGCACTTTATGCCCGATCACATGTACCTGTTTTTTTCTTTCAGGAGTTGAAGGCATTATCGATCACTTTGATTGGGATTCTTTCCCCGGATTTCAGGAAAAACGAAAGCCGCTCCAGATGCGGCTTGTCCCGGGATGGTAGCAGGAGGTTTTTAAGTCGTCAACGATAGTCCTGTTAGTTATATTGAAGTTTTGTGATCATTGCCATTACAAAAAGCGGCCGCTCTTTCAGAGCGGCCGCCTGTAATTTACGTCTTTACTCCCAGCGCCGAGGCGCTGGCTTGTCGGTACGCCGGGCTAGGGCTTGGTTACCGTATCCAGATAGGACATGATGACCGCTTTCTCTTCGGTGCTAATGTCAGCACCGGTATAGCCTTGCATCCTGTCCACAACCGGAGCCCAGTCAGCCGTGCTGTGCAGGCTCACCGGATACAGTGCATGGCACTTCGAGCATTTGACCTCGAAGGTTGCCTGGGCGGCATCGGCCGAAGGCGTCTCCGGCAGCCGGGCCGGCGGCGGTATTATCGTCGACTCTGCCGGCGGTCCACCCGGGTGGCACTTGGTGCACGGGTCCGTGCTGGGATGGCACTGGAAGCAGTAGGCCATGCGCGGACGGTTGGTCTTGTTGATGTTCAGATCGTGCGCGATGTTGCGATGACAGTCGGCGCATTGGGCGCCGAAACTGAAATGCTTCTCATGCGGGAAGTTGATGTCCTTGACGTTCTTGACGAAGCCGACTGTATCTGACTTGGTCTTCATATTCTCATGGCAGCGCACGCAGTTCGAGCTGACCCGGTCAGGCTCGGCCATGAAGCCGGTCTTATAACCATCGGTGACGAAATGGCCGCCGTCCTCGGAGTGACAGTCGATGCAGCCGACCTGGCCATAATCAGGATGCACGTTCGAAGGCTGGCCTACATCAGCGGTCTCGCCGGTGCCATGGCAGGTCAGGCAGAACCTGGGCTGCGTGGTTGTGAAATGTGCGAGGCCCAGCATCGGCAACATGGCCAGAATAAGAATTCCTACTATGACCAGCCCCCACAACGGCTTTGAAAGCTTAGGCATTTTCATTTAGCGCCTCTTCCTCCTGTTTGTCGCCACTTTTGTCTCCCTCACCGCAGACCGCTTCTACCAGGCCTGCCGCCAGGACAGCCATACTTTTATAAAAGCTGCTCCGCGCTTCTTGCTCGATGTCCCCGCAAACCGCGGGCACCCAGCGAAGCAGGTGTTCCTGACAAAACTTTTGCTGCATGATGCTCAGTCGTCCGGCGCCTTCTTCATCACCCGCCAGCAGTCTTTCCGCTTCGGCTCCGGCCATCAGCGCCATCGCTTCCAGTTCTATCCCGAGATGATCCGGAATCCGCCCCTCCGGCAGTTCCAGCCCGATCTCGCGGTAAAACCTGTCGACGGCCACCGTCGCCGCTCCCCAGAGCCTCGCTCCCCGATCGCCCTCGCCGGGCAAATAAACCGACTCATAGGCGGCGATTCGAGGGCCTGGGCCCACAAACAGCCGCGTGTACTCTTCGGCCAGGCTTTGGGCCAGTACGGCATCAGCGGCCCCAGTAAAATCTTCATCCATGGCCAGCCCGCAAGCAGCCAGACTCACGCTCATCGACCGGTCTTTCATGGCCTTTACCAGCTCCACTGACGGTTTGGCGCTGAACACCCGTGCCAGCAGACCATAAACCGCCGCTCGCGCTGCCGCCATCTCGGCCTCGGCTCCAGCGGGAGCCATCATAATGCCCCTCTTCCTAGATGCGCGCCACCTGGACGACAACATCGCCCCAGGCCACGCCGCCGCCGATGCTGTCCACAGATATAGGAATTATCTGCTTGGCATTGACACCGATGCCGCCATTGATGCCGGTCTTCTCTCCCCACCAGATCAGGTCCACGTTGGGATCCTGCAGGAAGGGGGTCTCGATCTCTGTCTTGTCGAACTTCTCACCAGCGGCCACGCGGCCATAATTGGAATGACCCACACCACCGGCCAGCGCGATGACACTCGGATGTACGCCCTCGCTGATGAAAGCTACCGACTCCACGGAACGCTCCTTCGCGTCACCGGACTTCGACGTGCGGATCAACCGGATCTTGTCGCCTTCCTTGATGCCCAGCCTGGTAGCGGTCTCGGGATTGATCCAGGCAGGATTATTATGCTGGATCTCATCGAGCCACATGCAGTTGGCTGTCAGCCCATCGGTGTGCAGCGCGGTATCGAAGATGGTGAGCACCAGATCGTTCTGGCCCATCTCACGGAAATTCTGGATCGGCTCATAACTCGGCAGCGGGTTGAAGCCTTTTTCGGTGAGCCGCTGGGAAAAGACCTCGACCTTGCCCGACGGCGTCTTGAAACCACCCGCAGTATAAGAAGCATAATTCGGCCGGCTCTTGGGGTCGTACCAGACGCCATGCTGCTTGAGATAGTCCAGGCCGCCGGCCTTGGTCAGGCCACTGATCGGCGCGATGCGCGCCTTCAGATACTCGTCGACCGACTTGAAGGCGAAGTACTGCTCCATGCCGCCCTTGACCGCTGCCGCCAGTTCGGTAGCAATGGCAAAGAATGACCTGGATGATTCGAGCGGCGGCACCACCGGCTGATGCAGGGATACATAAGGGACCTGCTCCGGCGAAGGCCTCACCTCGACCTCGGAGTTTTCCAGATATGTAGCTTCCGGCAGGATGATATCCGCGTAAGCGGAGGTTTCATCGATGAACGGAGTCACCGCGACGTGATACGGGATCAAAGTCTCGTCTTTGAGGATCTCCGCCTGGAGGCCCCCATCAGGACTCGAATAAACAGGATTGAACTGATGCGACATCAGCACGCTCACCGAAGCCTTGTGCTCCTTGATCTGCCGCAGGACCTGCCCGGCTGACTGCTGGAAGGCATAGGGTACATTGTCCGGAGTCGTGAAGACGCTGGTGCCCGGTTGTACCGGGGCTGGATCGGGATTGCCAAGATCGTACTGCCGCGGCAGGCAGAGCCCGCCCCGGTTATCGATGTTTCCGGTGATGATGTTCAGCAGCATGGCGGCGCGCTCGTTCTGGACGCCATTGGAGAAATTCGAAAGCGTGGCGTCGGTCACCGTGGTCGCCGGCTTGGTGTTGGCGAACTCTGCCGCGACCCGCCGGATGACCAGCGCCGTGACCCCGGTCTCAGCCTCGGCCCGCTCCGGCGTGTACTGCGCCAGATGCTGCACGAGCTGGGCCGGCGTGACGTTGGTCCACTGCTCGATGAAATCCTTGTCGTAGAGGCCTTCCTGCATGATCACGTTAGCCATCGCCAGCGCGACCAGGGCCATCGTTCCCGGATTCACAAAATGCACTTCATTGGACCGGGCTGACGTGTTGTTCAGCCTGACATCGAAAAGCACGACCTTGCCCTGGTTCTGTGTCGTGGAGTCGATCAAGCGCCGGGCAAAACCACAGAAGCTGGGATGATTCTCCAGCGGATTAGCGCCAAAAATCAGCATATATTTGCTGCGGCCCACATCCGGCATGTCGCCGGCGGCGCCCCAAGTCAGTTCCGTAGCCACTTTCTTGTTGGCGTCATAAAGCCCGGCGGCGCCGACCGCATTCGGTGAACCGAAAGCGTAAGTGAAACGGCGGCCGAGAGCGTCGTTCTCCAGGTCGTTGGTGAGAAACAGCAGGCTGGACGGGTTGCGCTTGGCCGCGGTCATTTTCTCGGCGACCGTCTTCAAAGCTTCGTCCCACTCGATCTCGGTCCATTGTCCCTGTCCACGCGGACCGGTACGCTTGAGCGGCTTCAGCACGCGGTCCGGATCATAAAGCGCGTTGATGCCAGCCTGACCCCGGGCGCAGAGCGTGCCCTGGTTGCTGATATGTTTCGGGTTGCCGCCGATCTTGACCACGCGGCTCTCTTCCACATAGCCGATGGTGCCACAGCCTGCGGGGCACTGATTGCAGGTGCTGGGCAGGAAGGACCGCGGCAGGCCGGAGGTCCGGTTAACAGACCGGCCGCCGTCGAGCAGCGTGTCCGCAGCCTTGGCGAAGGGCGAGAGTTTCGCTTCTATCGCCAGCACCGCCGTGCTGGCCGCACCCAGTTTCAGGAAATCTCTACGAGTGATCGTTCGCATTCTCCGGCTCCTTGCCTAACTAAGAGGAACTGACTGGCCGCCGATGACCATGACGAAACGCATGGCATAGACTCCGATGTTCACCAGGATCGAAGCCACCACCGCGGCGGTTAGTGAATTTCTCATCTTGGGTCCCAACACCAGGAACATGGGGATGAAGGCTCCCAGGATAATCTCCACCCCGACAAACAGGGGCGCAAAGTTGCCCGTCAAAATCAGCATGCCGGCCTCATAGGCATCCGCGTGCGCGGTGAGCAGCACCAGGATGTCCGAAAGGATGAGGAACATGTCCAGCATGATCACATAGGCCATGAACTGCGCTAGCTGCAGGATCAGCCGCTTGTCCTGATGCCGCTGCTCCACTGTGGCCTTCTTGTCGAACCACTTCCAGCGAACGGCGGCGATGATAACGACCAGGCCGATACCGGAAACCATGGCCGACACCAGAAAGATGGTGGGCATGGCGGCGGTGTTCCAGAGGGAGCGCGCCTTGGCCAGCGCGAGGATGAAACCGGTATAACCGTGAACCGAGATAGCTAGCGGGATACCGCAGATACCGAGAATCTTGGCGGCTGTCTGCCGGTTCGTATAGACCATGACGGCGTAGATGATACCCATGATCGGATAGGCCGTCAGCAGGAACGAGCCGTACGTGATCGGCGAGGTCCAGTTATAGAAAAGGAACAGATGCCAGAACCGCAGCGGCTGCTCGAGGTCGGCGATCAGGTTGATCGGGGCGATAATCAGCAAAGCCGGCGCCAGCAAGGCCGTGATCTTTCCGATCGGCTTGAACTCCTTGCGGCCCAGCAGGGTGGCGACCACCGAGATGACGAACGAACCGGCGCTCAGTCCCGTGAAGAAGAAATACTGGCCGATGTACATCACCAGCGGCAGCTGGTGCTCGACCGAGTAGATTACATTTACGTCTCCATGCTCCATCTGGTCTTCTCCTGTAGATTAAAGGTCTTTAGCCGGCTCTATCAGATCCGCAACTTGATGATGGTGCCTTCAGTGCGGTAGTTGATCTCTTTTTCAACATTGCTCATCACGGCTTCATCCGCCGAGATGTAGAACACGTGGGGATTGGTCTGCATCTCTTTCTTGATCACGCTGGTGGCGTTGGTGGAAAGCACCTGCGCCACCTCGCTCTTCGAATCGTTGCGGTCGCCGAAGATCATGGCCCGGGTCGGGCAGGTCTCCACACAGGCCGGGACCAGTCCGGCGTCCACACGGTGGGAACAGAAATAACACTTCTGCACGATGTTCTTCAGTGGGTTGATGTAACGGACATCGTACGGGCAGGAAGCGATGCAGTACTTGCAGCCGATGCACCGGTGCTGATCCACGACGACGATGCCGTCGTCACGCTTGTAGGTCGCCTGCGTGGGACAGTTGCGGGCGCAGATGGCGTCGGCGCAGTTGTTGCACAGGCGCGGCAAAAAGAATCGGCGCGCGTCGGGATAGACGCCCTTCTCAATGATCTTCATCCAGGTAGCGTTGACTTCCAGAGGAACGGCCATCTCGGCCTTGCAAGCGACAGTGCACGCGTGGCAACCGATACACCGGCGCATGTCTATCACCATTGCCCATCTCTTTTCGGCCACTTGCTATTCCTCCTTGTTTTGTTCTAATTCTTCCGCTGCCCCGGCGGTGCGGGGCCCGGCAACCTTTTGCAACGTAACTGCTATTCTTTGCTTACCTCTCCGGGGCAGGCCACACTCACACGCTCGAAATACTTGCCTTGCCAAAGTAGGGAAGCGATGTCGCTCTCATTCGGACCGCCCGGCGCTCAAGACGCCACGCTGACGCGACTATTGCTCCTGGTGCATCTTCGCCATGAGCCAGTTGATCAGCGGAGGAATTCCGAACGAGAGGACAACAAGGATAGACGTCGTCGCGATCAAGTTGATCATAAAGAACCGCGTGTTCTCAACGATGTACCACATGTATGTACCCTCTCACCTTTTTTCCCGGCGCCCTCAATGGGCGCAATTTCTACCCGGGCCGTACCCAACATGCGGGCAACGACCCGGGAGATTGTACACTATTCCAGCATCTTTTACATCTTCCCGCGGACCTGGCCTGATTCCCGGCCTCCGGACCCGGCTCAGTTAGCCGGCATCATGTCCGCGGGTAGCTGCCTTCCCGTTCCTGCTTCCATGGTAAAGCCAGGCTTCGTACCGACAGCGTTCGTGTGGCAGTCGGTACACGCATTGTCCGGGTTATGACTTACCTTGTCCTGATGACATGACAGGCAAGTCTCACGCTTCGTCACTTTCCACTCATGCGGCTGGTGGCAGACCTTGCAACGCGATTCCGAATGCGTCTTGGCTCCATGCAGCCCTTCCGTCTTGGCCGTCGTGTGGCAGCCCAGACAATCAACTACCGGATTGGCCTTGTCGTGAGGCTTGTGGCACTCGCGGCAATCCCAGGCCATCGGCGCGCCCTCCGGGAAGACCACGTTGTTCGTAGTGATCTTCTGGTGACAACCCAGGCACGTCTCTCTGGTCGGCCGTAGCGGGCTATCCTCCCTGAGGAACTGATGACACTCCACACAGTGCAGGTCGCGCATCTGCTCGACCTTGATCGATTTCTCCTGGCCGGTCACATGGTCCGCGTGACAGGCGACACAGATCTCTGTCGTCGGCCGGAACTGGTGCAACCTCATGCCGTGGCACGTCTGGCAGGCGATGTTCTGATCTTCCGCATGAGTCTTGTGGCCGGCGGTCTGCTCGACCTGTACCCACTGCGGGTCACCGCTGTAATGGCACTTCTCACACGCCTTGTCCGGAATGCTGGCGTGGTTGGCATTCTTGTCCGGGTTCTCCATCAGATAGTTCAGCACCAGCTGAGCACCCGCGACCGGACTCACGGTATGGCAGCTGTGGCAGCCTACCTTGGAGTGCTCGCTGTTCTGCCATTTATCCCAGGCCACGTTCATTGTGTGGCATGAGCGGCAAAACTCAGGATCGTTCTGGGTGTAGTCGTAAATCCGGTAGCTGCCGTAACTGCCGCCGAAAATCACTACGAGTAATATCACCGTCAATACCACTTTTACGGTGACAGGCAGGTTGGCGATGCGTCTGCCGATACCTACGAATTTGTTCAGCAGCCATCTCATGACCGCCTCCCGACTTGCTGTTTACAACCGTGGTCACAGGAACTAACCGCCCTGCTGCCCCTTTTCATGGGTCCACGAATTCCCATCTCAGTGCCCTCCCTTGATGAAAAAAAGCAGATTTATAAGGTATTTGCCCGATGGGCTTTACCCGTAGGGGTATTATTATCCCAGCTTTCATAGTTTGTCAAGATGTATTTTCCCCTGCAAATAAGATTATTTTAGTTCGGTTTCTTGGGTAGCTAGGTAACCGCCCCGGCGGCATGGTGACGTTTTCCCCACCAGGCCAGTGTTTTTGTTATTGTGAGATGAAGGAGGCCCGCACATGAGTAGACCTGATGAGTTCCCGAATCTGGAGGCGGCGGCCCGCGAACTGGCCGGGAGAAAACAGGAATTTTCCCGGGAGGAGCTGCGCCGGCTGCTGTGCCACGACTGTGCCTTCTGGCACACAGATCATGAAGAAGAGCTGGAATGTTCATGTTTTCAGATGCTGCGGATCATGCTGTCGCGTGGATCGCTGACCCCTGAGACCTTAGCCGCCGCCGTCCGCCCGGAGCCCGGGAAGGACCGGTAATGAACCCGCTGATCAGACTCTCCCCCGACTGCTCCCTCAAGCTGCTGGAAGAGCCATCCCTTTATGACCGGACCACTGACGAACTATATATGGTAAACCCGGAGGCGGTAGACTTTCTCATCGATTGCTATGGGGGGGCACGGCGGCCGGAAACAACCGATGGCGCTGCCTTTGTCGACTACTGCCTGGAGGAGGGGTTGATAATGGCGGCTGCGCAGCCAACCGGACGCGAGCCGCGGCTTAAGCAAAGCCCCATTCCTTCGCTCCGTTATCTACTGCTCCATATCACCGACCGCTGTAATCTATCGTGCCGTCACTGCTTCCTGGGCGACAGCGGCCATACCGACTTGCCGCTCGCCGATATTAGCGCCGCCATCGATGAGTTGGAGCGGATGCAGGGCCTCCGGCTGATGGTGTCCGGCGGCGAGCCGCTGCTGCACCGCGATTTCTGGGAGATGAACGAACTCGTCGGGGAAAAGGACTTGCGGTCGATCCTGCTGTCCAATGGCACCCTGATCGAGGCGGACACAGCGGCGCGCCTTAAGTTCCAGGAAGTACAGATCAGCCTCGACGGCATGCGCACGGCGCACGACCTGATCCGGGGACCGGGCTCCTTCGACAAGTCTGTGGCGGCGATCCGGGCGCTGAGCGCTGCCGGTAGGCAGGTGTCCGTGGCCACGATGATCCATGGCGGCAACCTCCAGGACTTCGGCCGCCTCAGTGATCTGGTCGGCGATCTGGACGTGCGCGAGTGGAGCATCGACCTGCCCTCGCCCACGGGAAACATGTCGGATAACCTTGACCTGCTCGTGGATCCCAAGACCGCCGGCCCGCTGCTGGCCAGAAGTTACGGCGGCGCCATCCATGAGCCTTCACCGGGGTACGGCTGCGGGGCTCATCTGATGGCCGTGATGGCGAACGGCGAGATAGCGCGTTGCGGTTTTTACGCCGGGCACCCTGTGGGCACTCTTAAGGAGGGACTGGCGGCAGGCTGGGAGAAGATTAAACCGGTAAAACTGACCGAGCTCGAATGCGATTGTGAGTTTGTCGCCGACTGCCGCGGAGGGTGCAGATTCAGGGCAACCGGGTATAATGGAACCACGGGTCCGGATCTGGCGCAGTGTTACCGGTACGGCGTCCTGAAGTGAACTGAAAGTGAAGTTTCCTATTAACTGCAGAGGGAATAAATAAACCAGGTATTGTTTAACAGGAGGTGGATTAGTTGAAGATCAAGAAAGCAAGCAAGAGGAGCTCCAGCACCTGCAAGTGCAGCTCATCCTGCTAATTCCATTTCCAAAGTAGAAGCGAAAAAGTCCCCGTCCGGGGACTTTTTCGCATTCTCAGCTTAAAGCATTCAAGCTTTATCTATATTACTGTTCCTCCATGGTGATGGCATCCGTGGGGCAGGCGTCCTCACAGGTGGCACAGCTGTCACAAGCATCAGGACGCACAAGAGTCGAGATGTCCTCGGAATCCAGCTCGAGAGCCTCGGTCGGGCATTCGTCAACGCAGATGCCGCAACCGGTGCATTCCTCGCGGTCGATTTTGGGTCTTTCTGGCAATTCAGTTCACCGCCTTTCCTCAGGGTAAGGTAGAGTCGATCAGTGGCCGCAGCTGCAGCCTGGCTCTGAGCATCCGCCGCCGGAGTCTCCCTCGTCGGGGCCCATCACCGCAGCCGCGATAATATTGTTCACCTGGCCCATCAGATCGTTGAAGTTGGACTGCGCCATGGCAAAATCCTGTACCGCCGGGATCTCGCGGATCTTATCCTGCATCTGCTTCAGTTCCTGCATCTGCTCATCCGGCAGCTGTAGACCGGAAGTTGCCGCCCGCTGCACCATCTCCTGCTTCTCCTGGAACTTTGAGAGCGCGGCGTTCGCTATCTCGTCGCCGTCGAGCCGCTCTGCCGCGTCACGCAGGGATGTCAGCTCTTCTGACTCGGAGATCGCATCCGCCAGCTCTTCGGCTTTGGCGAGTACTGTCATGTTTGCTCCTATCCTCGGGTTGGTCTGCCCGTCCTTCGTCATTCACCAGGCGGACAGGCCTTCATAAACAGGCTAGCGAAACTTTGAGGGGCTTGCAAATAGCGGTGACCATCAAATATGAAAGAGCAGGCGGCCTACCGTCCGAATGATCGCAAAGGCCGCCGCATGAGCCATGTCGATCTTTTCGAGCTCAGCCGGCGTGCCGTCCAGCGGCAGCAAGGTGAGCATGTCGCGCGAACCGCCCAGCTCATGCCCCAGATTAGCCAGGGCATTCCATTTCTCGGCGGTGCTGGTAGCCGCCAGCATCTTCTCGTACTGCTCCGCCAGCGCCGGGTCCGGAGCCGCGTGATGCTGCAGGCGGAAATCAGCATATCCCGCCAACGCCCCATGGTTCAGCCACAGCCCCTCGCAACCGGAACAGATCAACATCTGGACATTGCCGGGAATATTCGGATCCCGGAATTCGCGCAGGTTTTTACCGCACTTGGGACAAAGCGGTTGATCACTTTCGCCCAGCGGGTATCTCAGCGTCTGTTTGTCCACCGCATCCAGCTGGGCCGCATCCCTCTCGTCCACCTGAAAGAGCTCGAAACGGTCGAACCAGATGCCGCCGCAATGATCGCACTGGTCGAGCACGATCGGTTGACCCTGCCGGCTATGAGAGCTGACCCGGTGGAGCTCGCCGTCGTTATTGGGGCACAGTAATGTGGCTGGCTTGTTCATTTAACCACTTCCTATTCGCCTGGTCTGCCCGGTGACCTTTTATAGAAAACCCCGGACGGTGTGCTACATTTTCCCTACCGATGTCATCTTCACCACTCAGAAGCATCGCCGCGCTGGCTGCCGTCGTCCTGGGCTCCTTGATGTTGAGCCTTTCCCTGGCGGTAGTCTGGCTGCACGAAGTCGTGATCGACAGTAATCGCTATGTCGATACCGTGACGCCGCTGGCCCAGGACCCGGCAGTAAAAAATGCGGTAGCGGATTATGCCACAGAAGATCTGTTCCGTCAGATCGATGTCGAACAGATCGTGCGCATTACTCTGCCCGAAGATAACGAACTTGCGGTCAGCACGGCGGCAGGCGCGCTCAAAGGATCGGTTTACCGGCAGATCCGGCAGGTACTCGACACCCCGGAATTCACCGATCTCTGGAAATCCTCGAACCGGGAAGCGCACAGCGCCTTGCTGACAATGATGCGAGATAATGACGGCACCATTGCCAGCGAGGAGGGAAAGGTCCTCATCGACATCAGCCGTGTGTTCGAGCTGGTCAAAGCGAATCTGAGCGCCGCCGGCATCGATATTCTGGATGATGTCCAGATCGAGGCGGGCCACCGGTTCACGATCTTTCAGTTTCCCGCGCTTTCCCGGGCGCAGCGGGGATTCAAGCTGCTGGAAGGGGCGTCGCTATGGCTGCCGGTCGCGAGCTTCATCTTCCTGGTCGCCGGTGTCTGGCTCGCCGCCAATCGCCGGTTGGCCTTTGCGGGCATCGGCGTCAGCCTGGCAGCCTTTCTGGCGATCCTGTATCTCGGGGTGGGCTCGCTCCGGGACTATTATCTTGATGCTGTCATCCGGCGCGGCAACATCGACGTCCCGGCGGCCGGCTCTTTTTATGATGTCATGGTCAGCCCGCTGCAGACGCTGGTGAAAGGATCCCTCATCGGCGCCGCGGTAATCGCCGTAGGGGCGCTGGCTGCGATCCTGTTGGCGCCACGCCGCATATGAGATATGGTTCTTCCCGGCAACGGGCGGCTCGCCTGCCGGCTTTACGGACGCTGTCCCTGAAAAGAGGTCATGCATGTCGCCGATAATCGAAGCCCTGCATAACTCTTTCATCATGTTATGGGAGATCCTCTGGGCGCTGCTCCTCGGGTTCGGGATCTCGGCCGTCATCCAGGCGGTGGTCTCCCGCAAGCAGATGGAGAAGCTGCTGCCCGACAGCTCGCCGCGCTCCATCACCCTGGCCGGCATCCTGGGCGCAGTTTCCTCTTCCTGCTCGTACGCAGCGGTCGCCATCGCCCGGTCGATCTTCAAGAAGGGCGGCGATTTCACCGCGGCCATCATCTTCGAATTCGCTTCCACCAACCTGGTGATCGAACTGGGCATCATCATGTGGCTGCTGCTGGGATGGCAATTCACGCTCGCGGAGTTCACCGGCGGCTTCCTGATGATCGTCTTTCTGGTCATCATCTTCCGGATCTTTCTGAAGCCGAAGCTGGTCGAGCAGGCGCGGGCGCAGGCGCACAGGGGCGAGCTGGGCCTGATGGAGGGCCACGCGCAGATGGACATGTCCGTCACTGGCGGCCCATTTCTGAAGCGCCTTTTTTCCGGGAAAGGCTTCACCGCCATCAGCGACTATTTTGTGATGGACTGGGCCTCGGTGATCCGGGATGTCGCCCTCGGCTTGCTGATCGCCGGCGCCCTGGAAGCCTGGGTGCCTGAATCGTTCTGGCAATCGCTGTTCTTCAGCGACAGAGGCACCTTGTCCATCATCTGGGGACCGCTGATCGGGCCGCTGGTCTCGATGATTTCCTTCGTCTGCTCGATCGGCAACGTTCCCCTGGCCGTGGTGCTCTGGAACGGCGGTATCAGCTTCGGCGGCGTGATCTCGTTTATCTTCGCGGACCTGATCGTCCTCCCCATCCTGAACATCTACCGAAAATATTATGGAATCAGGATGAGCTTCTTTTTGCTGGTTGCCTCGTACGCGGCCATGGCTGCGGCGGGCTTTTTGATCGAAATCGTGTTTGACGCCCTGGGATTAATCCCGCCTCGGGGGAATCTGGAAGTGCTGCATGCGATGATTAGCCTGAACTACACCTCGGTGCTGAATATCATCTTCATTTTCATGGCGCTGGCGATGGTGATGAGGTTTTTCCGTAACGGCGGTCTCATGATGCTGAAGATGATGAACCGTCCGGAGATGGCAGAGCCCGTCATGCACATACACGAGATGCATGGATCTGAAATGCACGACTCTGAGATGGATGACTCTGATTCACACGAGCCGGGCATGCACGATCACATGCACTGATTCCCCTTACTTAAGCCAGTGCCCGCGCCACGAAATCTATTTCCCGGTTGAGTACCGCTGGTTGTGGCTTGCCACCCTGAAGATATCGATGGAACGCCTGGTCATGACAGATGCGGAACACGATCGCGGCGGCGGCCTGCAGATCAGCCGAGGCGCCGACCCGGCCCAACTCCTGCTCAGCCTTTAGGTAGCGGCTGAGGACATTTACGGAACCGTGGACGGAGCCCACATTAGCGTGCTCGCGCCGCATCACAGCCAGCAGTCGCGGGTCGGAGAACGCCGCGGCCCCCAGCGGCACCAGCTCATCGAGGGTGGAGCTGATGCAGCGGGCGTAGTAACGCAGGTTCTCAGCAACGCTGAACTTTCCGGCGCGTTCCGGCAGATCTTTAACCGGCCCGGAGAGTAGCTGGATCCTTCTGAGCATCGCCTGGGCCAGCAGCTGTAACCGGTTGTCAAAATAATTGTAGACCGTGCCGGCGCCGATCTCGGCCTCCGTAGCGATGGCGCGGGTGCTGGCGCCAGCCAGCCCCCGCAGCACGATGACGCGGTAGGCAGCGTCGAGGATATGCTCGCGGATCGCCTCAGCTTCGCCACCGGTAGCCTCACGCACGCGTGCCGGTAGCTGCCTAGGCATCGCGGCGGCGCTCGATGATGGCGGCGATGATCATGATCGCGCCCACATATATAAAAAGCATCAAGCCGGCGACCGGCGAGCTCATGTAATTCCCCCCGGGGTCGCTGACTAGCGCCCGTCCCATGGCGGCCGGAAACCAGCGGCCGACTGACGGCGCCAGAACGATGACCATGGGTTCGGCGATGATCATCACCGCGATGGTGACGATGATGGCCACCATCTGATTGCGGATGAGGCTGCCGATGGAGGCTCCCAGCCCACCGAAGAGCGCCGCATACACCACGGCGCCGATGAGGATCTGCCAGAATATGGCGCCCCCCAAAGGCAGCGACAGCCCTTTGACCTGATAGGCGATGACCGCGGTGACGACGGCCACCGAGGTAGCCACGAGTCCGTATACGACGCCGGTGGAAAGCGCGGATATCAGTTTGGCCACCAGCACCTGCGATCGTTTCGGAGTGGTCAGGAAAGTGTCTACCGCGGTCCGGTGGCGGTACTCCCCGGCGGTTATGGTGATGCCCAGCATCAGGACAAACAGGGCGCCGCTGCCGGCAACATGCAGTACCGCCTTGACGCCTTCGGCCGATTCCAGATCCTGGCTGGCGTCAGCGAGCCCCGACACAGCGGCGGCTACGGAGAGCATGGTGATGGCCACGACCGTGCCCAGGAGCACCCATCCGGTGCGGACGGTGCGTAACTTGAAGATCTCTGCTGAGATCAACGCTTTCATGACGCTACCTCCTGACCGGGAGTGGTCAGTTTCAGGAACAGGCGCTCGAGTTCGGTGGCGCCGATGCCGCCCACCTCGCTGTCGTGAACCACGCGGCCCTTGTCGATGATGACCATCTGATCGGCGACGAGCGCCACTTCGGTCAGCACATGGCTGGAGACCAGCACGGTCCGGCCGTCAGCCGCCCAGCCGCGCATGATCTCGCGGAGCCAGGCGATACCGGCGGGATCAAGCCCGATATTCGGTTCATCCAGGATCAGTACCCCGGGATCACCGAGCAATGCCGTAGCCAGCGCCAGCCGCTGCTGCATGCCTCGCGAGTAACCACCAGTGCGGCGGCTGCCAGCCTCGGCCAGCCCCACCTGTACCAGCACCTCGTCGACCCTGGCAGGGTCGAGGTTGGCCGCGGTGGCCACAGCCCGGAGGTGATTGCGGCCGCTGCGGCCGGGATGGAAACCCATGGAATCGAGCGCAGCCCCGACAGTGCGCCGCGGATCGTCCAGTTCCTGATAGGAGCGCCCGTCGATGAGCGCCGTGCCCGAATCCGGCCGGGTCAGGCCCAGCAGGATCCGCATGGTCGTCGTCTTGCCGGCGCCGTTGGGGCCCAGGAGCGCGGTGACTTTGCCCGGCTGCGCCCGGAAGGTGACCCCGTCCGCGGCCCGGGTGAGCCCGTAGTGCTTGATTGCTTCCCTTACTTCGATCACAAGGTCTCCTTGCTGTTATGAACTAACGCTCAGAATTATAATGGACGAGCGCTCATAATGTCAAATTATCGGATGGCATTGTTAAGTGCCCGCGTTGGCCACCCTCGTTCGAGGCTTTTATTCGTGGCCATCTTCCTTGACAATATCCGTCTATGCGGATATACTGGTTTGTATGGAAAAGACCGCCAAACTCTTTAAAGCTCTTTCCGACGATACCCGCCTGCGGATTCTTGGCCTCCTGCTCGATGGCGACCTGTGCGTCTGCGAGATTATGGCGATACTCGACATGCCCCAATCGACTGTTTCCCGGCACCTGGCTTACCTGAAACACTCGGGCCTGGTGAACGACCGCCGCCAAGGGATCTGGATGCATTACCGGCTGGCTGACGGTGATGGCGCCTTGCACCGGGATCTGCTCGAGCTTCTGCAAAAAGATCTGGCAGCGATGCCGCGCGTGCGTGACGACCGGGAAAAGCTGCGGCGCTACTTATCCAAAAAAGACTCCCTGTCCTGCTGCGGCGACAGCGGCGAAATGAACATCAAGCCAGGGCAAGCCTGATGGCTGCCGGACCCGGAAAAGATCAACCTTCGCTGACGGCAAATCCTTTGTTGCAGGATATCGTCAGCAGCATGCCCACCGCCTCATCCGCGGTTGATGGCGTCGTTGGTAAGGTTCCGCCACAGATCATCGCCAAAGTCAATGCTGAGGTCAGCCGGGCGGAGCGTTGGGAACATTTCAGATGCCGGATCAGCAACTTCCGTGATAAATACAGTGTCACACCCGGCCTCTACGCATTCGGCGAGCCTGACGTAGACGACGATGTGCTGGTGAGCGCCAATTACAAGCTCAGCTTCGACGCGCTCAGGCGCGAACTGCCGGGGATGAACTTCTGGATCCTCGTGCTCGACACCAAAGGCATCAACGTCTGGTGTGCGGCAGGCAAGGGCACCTTCGGCACCGGCGAACTCGTCAGGCAGGTCGCTGCATCAAGGCTGGGCGCGGTTGTAAGTCACCGGCGCCTGATCGTGCCGCAGCTGGGCGCCGTCGGCGTGAACGCGAGCGAGATCCGGAAACGCACCGGGTTTAAAGTCCGTTTCGGTCCGGTGCTGGCCGCTGACCTGCCTGCGTACATCCAAGCCGGCTATCAGAAGACTGCGGAGATGAGCACCGTGCGCTTCTCCCTCAAGGACCGCGTCGTGCTGACGCCGATGGAGCTCAGCCCGTCCTTAAAGAAGTATCCCTGGTTTGCCGCCGCGGTGCTGCTGATCTTCGGTCTGCAACGAGACGGTATTATTTTTGCGGATGCCTGGAGCGGTGGACTGCCGTTTCTGCTGCTGGGGCTGGTGACCATCGCCGCCGGAGCCTTCATGGCACCGGCGCTGCTGCCGTGGTTACCGTTCCGGTCATTTGCGGTTAAGGGTTGGATCGCTGGCGCCGCGACGGTCTTGCTTGCCTCTCTGATCCCGGTGATCGCGGATCCTCAACACGACGCCATCCTGCGAATAGTAGCCTATCTGCTGTTTCCGGCGTTGAGTTCATACATCGCCCTGCAGTTCACTGGGTCGACGACTTATACCGGCATGACCGGCGTCAGGAAAGAACTGAAGATCAGCCTGCCGCTCTATATCGGCGTTGCCGCCCTGTCACTGGTGTTGATGGTCGTCTTTAAATTAGGGGAATGGGGGATATGGTGAAATATCTGGCGAACGTCGCCACGCTGGAATATGACCCGGAGAATTGTACCGGCTGCCAGCGGTGCGTGGAGGTCTGCCCGCATCAGGTCTTTGTCATGGAAGACAAGCGGGCCCGCGTCACGGACCGGGACCGGTGCATGGAATGCGGCGCGTGCGTGCTCAACTGCGAGTTTGGAGCGATCAGCGTGGATGCCGGTGTCGGCTGCGCCGCTGCCATCATCACCGGCATGATCACCGGCGGCGAGCCGGTTTGCGGTTGCGACAGCGATGGCAAATCCAGCGGATGCTGCTAGCGGCGCTAACTCTTACTTCGATGACTTGCGGATGCTTTCCCGAACCCGGTATTCGACTATGCGGCGGATGAGATCGGCAGGCAGCGGCTGGTCGAGCGGAAACTGCGCCGAGCCCTTGCCGCTCTTGTAGGGTTTGAGTTCTTCCTGAAACGCCTCCATGGCGCTCGGTGCCGGATAGAAACCGATGTGATGCTGGAAGCCGGCGAAGTGCACCAGGTGCTGCCCGTTCAGGTCGAACGTGGGGATCGCGTAACTGATCGTCTCGGTCGCAGTGGGAGCTGCTGCCTGAATCAGCGCTCTCATCTCTACGAGCAGCCTCTGAACCTCGGGAGGAAATCCCGCTATATATTCATCGATGGTCTTGGCTGTCGGCTTGTTCGCCATTTTTGTGTACCAGTCTGCCGTGACCGGTACTGGATGGAGCGGTCGCAGTCTCCTCTTCGGGATCAGGCTTGCTTGATTTTCAGATGATCATTGAGCTCTTTGCTTCCCGTAGCATACAGCTGATCGACGAAGGCGATCTCAAAGCTCGCGGGTTTGTCGCCGGTCTTAATCGCCAGGTCTGCGCAAACTCCGTAATATCCGAAGGCGGCCGCTGTTGCCAAAGCCAGATTGTCATCCGCCACGGCGCAAAAAGCTGCGGTAACAGCCGATAGCCCGCAGCCGATCCCGGTTACTCTGGTCATCATGGGCTGACCGTTGCTGACGCGAAAAACCTGCTTGCCGTCGGTAATGCAATCTTCCTCTCCCGAGATCGCGATGACACAATTATTGTCAGACGCCATCTGTCTGGCGGCGTCTGCGGTCTGGTCCGAGAGTGACAAAGAAGAATCGACGCCCTTGGTTTTAATGTCCGCGGACCCCAGTGAGAGCACCTCGGAACAATTCCCCCTGAGGACGGAGATCTGCGAGTTTGCCATGATTTGTTTAACGGCGTTGGTGCGCAGCTTGGTGGCCCCTGAGCCGACGGGGTCGACGATGATCGGTATGCCGGCGGAATTTGCGATTTTTGCGGCCAGCAACATGGACTCGAGCCACTCCTCCTGGATAGTGCCGATGTTCAGGACGAGGGCGCCAGCCATGGATGTCATTTCCTCGACCTCCGCAGCGCAATGGGCCATGACCGGAGAAGCTCCCACAGCCAGCAGGATATTGGCGGAGCTGTTCATGACCACAAAGTTGGTGATGTTGTGGATCAGAGGGGCTTTTTCCCTGACCCAGGTCAGCAAATCGATTGTGCTTTCAGAAATCTCCATGCGACATCCTTTCCATTAGGCCCCCGCCTTTTCCCACTCCCTTGTCATTCTTCACGATGGCAAGCCCCTTGCTGGGATCGTGCGTGTCCTCCTTAACGTGTTTCTCCGTGATATACACATCAACAGAATGACACATGGGGCATATTCCATCTTTCATGGCTTTTTCCTAATTTCCGTATTTTTGAGCCAGACGATGCGCCGGGTTTCATAGCCGGCTGGCTACACCGGCCTTTTTGGCCGAGTTCTTGAAACTCCTGGCGTCTTTCCGATCTTGGTTTCTTATTATATCCAGATCTCCAAACGCGCCATCGTTACGAAAGTTTATTAAAGCTTGATGAAATATCCAAAATCCTTGCGCTTGCTGGAAGCCTTGATTATCATTTGAAATCTCCTTATGAGCAACGTCAAGGGAGGTGTGCCATGCAGCAACACAGGTGAACTTATTCCGCGCTCCGTGCCGAGCGCTGTGTGCGGCTGGCCACCGGTCCCTTTGTGGACGCTTGCTCATTTTCCCGCTAAGACTCTTATTTCTTAAGACAGCAGGGGCCGACGGCCAGTTCTGCCATGCTTCCATTTTTCGATTTCCCGTCTTTGAACTGGAATTCGAAAGCCCGGGGGCGTTGGAACCGGCAGTTCCCGGCGGTCTGCAAAACCGTTCGCTGGCCTGAGAACCAGGCTGGTAGTGGGTTCGACTCCCATGCGCCCCCTCCAAATGATGTCTTCGGGAAAGGAGTTCTTATGAGACTCAGAATAATCCTCGTAACCATAATTGTGTTTTCATTTCTGGGGATAGCAGATTCAGGTTATGCCCTGTATCAGCATTACGCTCCTCCGGCAGCCTCTGCTTGCGATGTGAATGAAACAATTAGCTGTACGGCTGTCAACCAGAGCGAGTACTCTGTTCTGATGGGTCTGCCTGTTGCAGGTCTCGGTGTCGCTGGTTATTTATTGATGGCTGCATTATCCATAATCGCATTGGTTTCGCGTTTAATCAGGAAACCCATGGGGTGGCTGCTGCTGTTGCTTGCGATTGGCGCTCTGGCATTTTCCCTCTGGCTGACCTGGATCGAGCTCTATGTTCTGGGAGCCGTCTGTCCACTTTGCGTCTTGTCATTGACTCTGATTGCGGGAATATCACTGCTAGCCCTGCTGGCGGTATTGTTGATTTCGAAAAAAGAAAGCATAGGGAACAGCGAGAGATCCTCAAGGCCTGCATAAAACATTTTCGGCAAATAGAGTGTAGCGGAGGCGGTGCTTCGTTATTCGAACTCTGAGCTATGTATTTTGAGCCGGTTGGAATGCTATCTAACCGCCAGTTCATCGCAGTTGAACCGAAAGGGCTTGGCCTGGTAACCGGTTTTCCATGCATCGGCAACCTGAGTCAGGTGTGCCCATTGGGCGGAGCCGTTTGCTACCGCGGGTGCGGTCAAGTCGATAAAATCGCCGAGCTCCTGAATGCTCTGCGTGGTCAGTTGATCCTGAATCAACATGACGGTCGCGGTATAAAAGCCATCCTGGGGCGCTGTTTTATTTTGGATGGCAGACAATAGCGCGGTTGCTCCATCGTAATCTCTCGTACAACCACCAATATAAGTGAGAAGCTGCCCCGGATCATCTACATAAAAAGAATCGTGATCTTTGGGGCGCCAGACACCGGATGAATGGTCATCTACTCCCTGATGCATCCCCGTTGCCGCACCCCAGAGAATGTTGGCGTGCCAGAAATAGTCCGGGTAGATAACTCCAGCCTCACCTTTTTGGTGCTGTTCCCATCCTTGCGGATTATCCGGGGGAGAATAGAGAAAACCACCGACGGTGTTAGTAGGCGTGACTCCCAATTGCTGGATTAAATCCGCAACGTCAGCGTAGTTGTATTTGGATTCATGGGCGTGAGGGTCGACCTGCACGCCACGGTCCTCCACCATCCATTTGATGATGTTCTTCCCGGAGGTGTTGCTGGTGACATCTCCCTGATCATATTTGGCGACGGCCTGAAGGAAATTCCAGTCGGATTGAAAATTGTAGGCAGCGCCACGTTTCGAAATGGTCTCCACCAGCTGAACCAGCAATGTCCGGTTTTGCAAATAGTAAACGCGGTCATTGAGGTAATCTGGCCTTTTGGCGGAAGGCTCTTCGTTGTGGCTGACAATGGTCAGGTGCAGGACGCCGGGGGATACTGGTGAAGGTGGAGCTGAAGTTGCGGCGGGTGGCACCGGGGACGTCTCGGAAGATGTCGCAGTTGAAGACTGCCCCTGGCAACCGCTGATTGCCAGCATCAGCATAAGCATAAAAAAAGCCTGGGTATGCTTTCTCATAACTTGGTATCTCCTGACGACAAGTTCTTCAGCATTAAGTATTTCATTGATCTTTCCCACGCTGCTTGCCTAGATAATTTTCTCTGCTCGCGCTTACTTAAGCAGATTGAGGATCATCGGCAGGTTGACCGCGGTGATGCGGGTTTGCTGTGAGGCGATATAGCTCACTGTTTGTTCGTATATCGCCCACATCGCATCCTGGTCGACCTGCGAAATCAATGGCGCGGTCAGGGCCGGGTTCCAGTTTGGGCGCTTGCCACCATCCATATAAACGGTGGTCCAGGCCGATTGGGACGCGAAGAAATTATTGTCGTGCATTTTTACACCGACGATGTATGGCGCCTGGGCGCCTCTTGCTGAGTGAGCAACCGCCAGCGCCTCCTCAAATGATTGCGCGGCATCCTGACCAACGTGTTCGTAAAGTTTGTAGTCAGCTTGCTCGGGCTTGATAAAGAGGCCGTATTTTTCGTCGCCCAGGTTATTAACCCGCCCGTGCGA
>Ga0172371_10004199_pt1 | contig 21932 bp, 12 predicted proteins | sample Lak12m_FD_114543 | JGI IMG/M metagenome (GOLD analysis project Ga0172371, IMG submission 114543) | Freshwater microbial communities from Kabuno Bay, South-Kivu, Congo - kab_022012_12m | ecosystem: Environmental > Aquatic > Freshwater > Lake | place: Democratic Republic of the Congo: South-Kivu...
CTGAGCATCTCGGAAACCTACATCTACACCGTCGAGAGCTTCAAGGACTACTGGGACCATCTCCAGCCCGACGGCCTGATCTACATCATCCACTGGAATGGGGCTAGGCTCTTTACGACGGCCCTCAAGGCCCTTCAGGACATGGGCGTCGAACGGCCGCAGGACTCCTTCTTCCTCGTCCAGTACCCGAACGGATTCAACAATTTCTTCCTGAAGAAAGGCGCTCTGACGGCCGCGGATTACGACGTCCTCAAGGGTTCGGTCAGGGAAAGCGGGGAGATCGTTTATTCCCCCGACATGCACAAGGACAACCTCTACTACGAGATCATGGAGGACTTGAACGGGGCCGTCCGCAATTCCTCGGTCAACATCGCCCCCGTCTACGACAGCTCTCCCTACTTCAACCAGCCGAACCGCATCGGCCAGTTCCGCTTCACCGACATGAAGGTCCAGGGCATGGCCGAGCCCATCGTCCAATCCGCCCTCGTCTATTCCAACTCCATCTATCTGTCCATCCTCGGTCTGGCCCTGCTCCTGTCGTTCGTCTTCATCTATCTGCCCCTCAAGCGGAAGGCCGTCGGGGCCGGGGGCAAGCCTATGATCCTCTATTTCTTCTTCATCGGCCTGGCTTTCATCATGGTCGAGATCATCTTCATCAAGATCTTCCAACTGTTCCTGGGGAGCCCCGCCATCTCGATCTCGATCATCATCTTTTCGCTCCTCGTCTCCTCGGGTCTCGGCAGCCTGTTATCCGAGCGCCTCGGCGCCCGGCTCGGCCCGCGCAAGATCGGGGCCTTCGCCGCCTGGCTCGCGGCGCTGCTTGTGGCCTACGGCCTGGGGCTCTTCCGGCTCCTCAACGGATTGATTTTCCTTCCCTTCGCCCTGAGGCTGGCGGTCTCGTTCATCCTGATCTCGCTCGCGGGGTTCTTCATGGGCTCGTTCTTTCCGGACGGCATCCGCCGCCTGGGCCGTCAGGATAAGACGCTCATCGGCTGGGCTTGGGGAGCCAACTCGTTCGCGACCGTGCTGGGGTCGATCCTGTCCGTGATCGTCTCCATCAACTGGAACTTCGGCGTGGTCCTGGCCCTGGCTGCCTTGAGCTACCTGGCGGCCGCTTTGTGCGACCGGCGGGCCGGCCGGCCGGCCGCCGCCTGATCCCCCCGGTTCAATCCTTCCGTCCCAAGCGGTTCGCGAGCTTCCAAAATCTGTCGTTGTTCGCCGCCGACCAGGCGTGCCCTTTGGGAGGGAGGTCGCGCAGCAGGACGGTGCGGTATCCTTTTTCTCGGTAGATGCTCTCCGATTCGACGACGATGCGGATCAGGTTTTCGTAATCGCCGAGGTTGTAGCAGAAAACGATTCCGAACAACGGCCCCTTCTCCGCCGGCGTCAAGACCTTTCCCGTCTCGTCGACGTAGGCCTGGCCGTGAGAGATGACGGACCTGTAGAAGCGCGGGCGGCGGTTGGCCAGGAAGTGGCTGAAGCCCGCCCCGGCCGAAAGCCCGGCGAGATAAACCTCGCTCCGGTCGACTTCGTGGTGGGCGATCACAGCGTCGATGATCTTCTCGACGCCGTCGATCTCCTTGTCGATCTGCCAGCCGACGGATACGCAGTCAAGGAAGGTGTATTCGTACCTGGCCTTGGGCACGAGGAGGATGATGCCGCGCTCGCGGCAGAAGTCGATCAATCCCGTCTCCTCGACGGGGCTCCCGGTATAGGTCTTCAAGCCCGGGATGTTCTTGAAGTCCGGGGAGATCACCCCGTGGAAATAGGCCAGTAAAGGGTGCCGGCGGCTTCGGCCCTGCGGCAGGAAGACCCTATATTCGCGGGCGTTGCCCTGATTGTCGACGATCGGATAGGGGGTTTCGAGGACTTTGGCCGTCTGGTACGGCCGGCAGGAGGACAAGGCCGAGGCCGCAACGACGATGCCGATCAGCCCAGCGAAGCGCTTTTTCATCGCTTCAATCCAAGATCCTGTAAAGGGTCATCGTCGTGTTCCAGACCGGAAACTTTCGGACTGGGTCGAGACGGGGAACGACCTCCGGGAATTTCCGCTTGATCCAGCCCAATTCCATGTCCCCAAACTTGTCGAGGACGATGAGATGCGTCGGATGGAACCGGTTGAAGATGTCATCGTCGTTGAACCAATTCTCGTAAGTCAGCAGCGATTTCAAGGGGGTCCCGAGCGTCAGCCGGGGCGCCTCCTGGCCCATGACGACGGAGCCGGAGGGCAGCGTCGAGAGATAACGAGAGGCCGATTCCAGCTGAAAGGTCGGTTTCGCATAAAATTCGCCGACGTAGAGGAAGAGGGACGACGCCAGCAGGACGGCCAGCACCAGAACCTCGAGATATTTTTTCAAGGCCGGCGGCCGAACGAGGAAATAGGCGACGACAGCCGCCATGGCCAGGAGGATGAGGAAGCGAAGGACGAGCGGAAAAATGAAAAACGACGAAGGCCGGGTCGTCAGATACCGGAAAAGCGGGATGAAAAGGACGGCCGGGATCACGGCCAAGGGCCAGAAGCGGAAACCGCGGCTCCGGACCCAATCCCGGTCCCGGACGAGGAGCGAGACGGCGAGGTAGACGGCGGGCCACAGGGGCAAGTAATAGCGCAGCGGACGGTAGCTCAGGATGCCCATGGCCAGGACGGCGCCGACGACCCAGAGAAAGATGAAGAGGTCGAGCTCTCCCGGGCCGTCTTCCTCCCTGAAACGGAGGAACCGGCTCAGCATCAGGGCCCCGAAGAGGACCAGGATAAAAGCCAGGACCGGAACGAGCTGCATGTAGCGGGAGAGGGGGTTTTGGACGAGGTTCGTCCACGCCTGGGAAAGAGACTGGGGCAGGGAGAGCATCCCCCATCCGCCGCCGATCTTGGCGAATGTCGCCCGGAACGGAAGGTAGATCCCGAGAAACCAGGGCAGGCCTGCGGCGAGGCCTCCGGCCAGGAAAGATACGACGATGCGGATGTTGGAGCGCTTCCAAGCCTGGAAAACGACGGCCAGCAGGGTCGAGAGGAGAAAGAAAGCGAACAGATATTTGGAAAGTGCGGTCAGCGTCACCGTCAAGCCGAGAACGAAGGTCATCCCCACGCGGCCCCTGGCCTTGGCGAACAGGTAAAAGCTCAGCAGGAAACAGAGCGTCGAAAAATTCTCCAGGATCCCGATGCGGTTATACATCAGGCCGTAAAAATCCAGGGCGAAGAGCCCGGTCAGGGCCAGGGCCCGGCCGGACGAGAGATAGGCCCGCAGGGCGGCGTGAAAGAAGAAGACCCCCAGCAGGCCGAAGAGGAGATTGACGGCCTTGACCGTGACGATGGAAATGCCGAAGAGCTTAAAGGCCAGGAAATAGACCATCGTCAGGGGCGCGTTATAGACCAGCGGATTCCATTCGTCCGTGATCCAGCGATCGAAGAGGATCTTGTTCCGGGCATTGTGGGAGTAGATGCCCTCGTCGAAATAGATCCCGGCGCTGCCGGACAGGGCGGGCAGGATCAACGGAGGGTCGGCTTTGATGTGTTGGAGCCGCAGGACTGCGGCCAGTAGCAGGATCAAGGCCAGGCCCAGCCCTTTCGCCCAGACCGCCCGCGGGGATTTCGTAGTCATGATTTCGTATCGTCCATGGCCGGGGACCCGGGAGGGCCGGATGTCAGCCAGGCCTGGACGTAGTTATAAAAAGAACGGCTAGGAAAGTCAAATGGCCGGGGGGATTCCTTTCCCCCCGGCCATTGGGAGTTCGAACTACTACTCGGCGCTTATCGAAACCGCCTCCTCAGAAGCGGGCCAGGAGCGCCAGTCCGAACTCCGAGCCGCCGAGCTTCAGCGTTGTGCTGCCGTCCGGCGTCGCCTCGGCGAGGGTCGCGTTGACGCTGTTCAGGCGGGCATATAGCTTCGCTGAGAGGAACGTCGTGATATCGATGTACGACCCGACCTGGAAATGGACGCCGAGGGCCGAACCGGACGTCCCCGAAAGGTCCTCCGCGCCCTCGATCGTTTCCTTGTAGAAATAGAGTTCCGCCCCGGCCCCGACGAAGGGCTCGAAAACGCTCAGCCGCACGGGACGATAAATGGCTCCCAAGGAGGTCATCGTCGAACGGAATTTGTCGACGTGCTGGTCGATCGGCGTCAACGTTTCGTCGGTGAAGACGCGGAACGTCGTCCAGACGTCGATGTTGTACGCGATGTGATATGAAGCTTCGATGCCCGGAAGGTTCTTCTGGAAATTGCCGAAGAAATTGGTCAGGTTCTTATCGGCTATCTTGAAGCCTTCCCAGTAGAATCCGACGCGGAACTTCGGCTGGGAGACCTCCTCGTCTTGGGCCAAGGCGGCCGGGGGAAACGCGAGGACCGATCCCAGAACAAAAAGGGCCGCCCCTGCATATGACAAAAGAATCGTTTTTTTCATGGTCTTCTTCTCTGCTCCGGAGCTCAATAATAGCTGCTGACGTTGCCTTTGTCGTCGACCAGGCCCACGGAATAGACGTAGTCGCTGTCCTTGCCGACGTTCATGTCGGTATAGGTCATGGTCGACGGCCCGAGGGATGCCAGCAGGGCCCACTGGGAGTTGTCCGCGGCCCGGGTTTTCCGGTAGAGGCGCTGCTCGACGATCGTCACGTTTTGGGCGACGTTGAGGGGATTTTCCTGCCAGGTCACGACGTTCATGTAATAGCCCCTGAAGAAGCTGCGCTCGAGCTTCTTCTGCGTGGCCACGCCGACGGCCGGCTGGAGGATGTACTCGAAATTGGCCTTGACCGTCTTATCCTTATCGATCTTGACGGCCAGCGGATTCGTCGTCCCGGACGCGTCGCCCGACCAGTTCTTCAGGCGGAAGGCCGTGTCCGGGAAGGCCGTGATATTGACGTTGCTGTCCCGGTCGTAATTGTAGGTGCCGGGGGCGGGATTGGTCGTGCCGCCGCTGCCGGACTGGACGGTCAGCGCGTATTGCTTGGGCAGGAGCGGCTCGACGGCCAATGTGGTCAGGTAGACATCCTGCGGCTCGGAAAAGGCCGCCCAGGCTACCATAATCTTGTCATATCCGGAATACAGGTCGAAGCTCTCGCAGGAGAGGTTGGACATTTGAACAGGATCCGTCCATTCCGACTTCGTCTCGTCGAACTTGTAGAGGAAGACGAGCCTCGCCGGGCTGAGGACCGCCAGATAGAAATCCTTGCCGTGAGCGACGAGCATCGAGAAGAACGTATTCCAGGGCTGCATCGAAAGCCCGCTATTGACCCGGATGTAGTCGGACATCTTTCCGGTCGCTGGATCATAGAGCCGGGAATAGTAATCCGTGGCTGTGGATTGGGCCCAGGCCGACATGACCTTGCCTTCGTTATTGACGGCGATCGAGGGCCAGAAGCACCAAGTCCCTTTGTCGTCCGTTGAAACGATCCGCTTTTCCACAACCCTGTTATTCTCGTCCAGATGGATCAAGCGGGTGACCAAGATTTCCGGGGGGCCGGGATCGTCTTCGTGCTTGTAGGCGATCCAGATATGGTCGTTCGGTGCGATCGCGACCGTAGACTGGGCCGAGCTGGCCTCGTCCGCGGTCACGTTATAAGAGGTGTTGAATTGGTTTTCGGTTTTCCCCTTCAGCCAAACGAAGATGTCTTTCGTCAAGTACGGAAAGGCCAAGACCCGGGTGTCGTTGATGACCACCTGGTCGTTGGAGCGGACGCCGATCGAAACCCCGTATTCGTGGGTCCCCGCTCCGAACACCCGGATCGGCTGGGTCCAACCCGATCCGTCCAGGTACGAAGCATAGACGGCTGCATCGTGAGTCTCTTCCCAGACGCAGTGGAAGCGGCCGGTGCTGTCGGCTTCGATATCTGCCCGGAAATAACCCTCCATGGACGGCGGATTGGGGATGACGGCCGCCTCCGTGGTCCAAGAGTCTTTTTTCTTGGAATAATACTTGTACCGATACGAGAAATCGGGACCCGGACCCCTGAAAATGGCCAGACGGTCTCCGTTCAGGTTCTCGGCCACCCCGGGATTACAGTAGTTGCCGTACTGATTCCCTGATAACTTGATGGTTTCCAGGACCGGCGCCGCCTCCTGACCCGAGGCGCGCCCCGTCGGCGAGCCGGACGAGGCGAAGAGGGCCATCCCTGCGGCGGCCGCGAGAACGACGCTGTAGGCCAGCGTCCGCAAAGTTCTCCTCATAATAGACTCCTTAAATTTTTTGAGCGTTATTTATACCTTGAAACATGCGGGAAGTCAATACCGAATTTTATGGATTCAGTAACAAAAACGGCCGGGTTGGGCCGGTTTTTTACTTTGCCGCGAAACGGAGCATTCGAGGTCCGGTCCTTCTTCGGGGCGGGATCAGGGCGTCAAGGTGGACGTCCCGGCCGGATTCGAATTCGCGCTTTCGAGTCCCCCCGAGTCGATGGTCCGGATCACATAGGTATACTTTTCTCCGGCCGGCAGTTTCCGGTCCTGATATTCGACGATGACGCCGGCCACCGAAGCGATCAGCTTATACTCCGCATCGGGCTGGCCGGATTTCTTCCGGAAGAGGTTATACTGGGAAACGGTGATGGGCTCGTTGAGAGGGTTCGCCCGCCAGGAAATCGCGTTGATCGTTTCCGTCCGGAACAACGAAGAGTTGGATACGGTCTTGCAGGTGAGGGCGAGCGGGGGAAAGACGCTCACCTCGGCCGCGACGCTCGACCCGGCGCTCTCCTTGCCGTAGGGGTCGTCGGGAAGCGCCGTCACCCGGTAGGCGAACTTCCGGTCGCACGGCAGTCCGCGGTCCGCGTACTGGAACGCGGCCGCGGCGACCGCTCCGACCTTGAGGAATTCGGAGTCGGGTTCGCCCGCCCGTTTGCGGTAGACCCAGTGCTCCTTGAGCGCCATCCCCGCGTTCTCGGGGTTCGCCGCCCAAGCCAGCGTGTTCGTCTTGGTCGTCTGGGAGACGTCCAGCTCGGTCGCCACGGTCGAATTCAAGGGCGGCTTGGGGATCGGGATAGCCGCGAAATTGGCCTTGAGCGTCTTGTCGCGGTCCATCGTCACGGTGACGGAGGCCGCGTCGCCCGACGCGTCGCCCGACCACTCCTTCAACCTAAAAGCGAAATCGGGAACGGCCGTGACGGTGACGCTGCCGTCGCGGTCGTAGTCGTAGGAACCGGGAGCAGGATTCGTCGTTCCCCCCGCCCCTGCCTGGATCGTCAAGGTCAGCTGCTGCGGGCCCAGGGGATCAGCCGAGACCGTGGTCAGGAAGACGTCGGCGGGATCGTCGAAGCCGCCCCAGACCACGAGCATCTTGTCGCTCCCGGAATAGAGGTCGAAGGTCTCCACCGACCGGTCCGAAACCTGGGCGATGCGGGACCACGACGACGATGCCTCGTCGTATTTCAGGAGGTAAAGGGTCCGGCCCGGAGTCATGGCCGCCATGTAGAAATCCTTGCCGTGAGCCGCCAGCCGGGAAAAGAACGTGCACCAGGGGCTGGTCGAGAGGCCGGTCTTCAGAGGGGCCAGGGGAGATTCGGCCTTGGTCGCCGGATTGTAGAGCCGGGACCAGTAATCGCCGCTCGAAGAGTGAGGCCAAGCCGTCATCACCTTGCCTTCGCTGTTGACGGCGACCTGCGGCCAGAACGACCAGCCCTCTTCCTGGGAAACGGTCCTCTTCTCCACCACCCGGTTGTTCTGGTCCACGTGGATGATACTGACGGCGAGGATCTCCGGGGGTCCCGGATCCAGCTCGTCCTTGAAGGCAGCCCACATGTGGTTGTTGGGGTCGACGGCGATCCAGGCTTGGGACGAGCTGGCCGCGTCGCCGGTCAGGTTCGTCGGAGAATGGAACTGGGTGTCATTCTTCCCTTTGCGGTAGATGACCACGTCCTTGGTCAACGAGGGGACGAAGACGACCTCGGTATTGGCCACGACCGCCTCGTCGTTGGACCGGACGGCGATCGAGACGCCGTATTCGTGGCGGCCCGTCGGAACGTTGACGGGCGCCGTCCAGCGGCCGTCAAGGAACGAGGCGTAGACGACCGCAGAGCCGGGCTGTTCCCAGACGCAATGGAAACGGCCGTCGCTGTCCACGTCGATATCCGCCGTAAGGTGTTCGCTGAGATACGGCTGGCCGGCGATGACGGCCGGGGCGCTCCAGGTTGCCCCGTTCTTGCAGAAGCGGTACCAGTAGAGGTTGTCCGGACCGCGGAAGATGACCAGCCGGTCTCCGTTCTTGTTTTCGGCCACGCCGGGATAGCGGTAATTGCCGGCCTGGTTGCCCGAGAGCTTGATCGTCTCGACGATCGGGGGCGCCTCTTGATCCGGCCCATTCGTACCGGCCGCCCCCCAACCCCGGTCGGGGAGCTTGACCGCGTTCGAAACCTGAGGATCGTTCGTCTCCGGCGAAGCGGAGAGCGCAATCGCCGCGACGATGGCGAACACGGCGGCTATTCTTATGGATTTTCCTGGACGCCTCACGTTCGTCTCCTTGAAGAATTGGGGAGTCATTCGCCGGCGGAGTTGGAATTCCGGCTTTCGAATCCTCCCGAATCGACGATGCGGACCATATAGACATAGCTGTCGGTGAAGGACAACCTCCGGTCCTGGTATTCGACCGCGCTTCCGGCCAGGGAGCCGATCAGCTTGTATTCGGAGTCGGCCTGACCGGCCTTTTTCCGATAGATGTTGTGCTGAACCGCCGTGATCGCCTCGTTCAGCGGATTCATCACCCAGGTGATCACGTTGATCTTCTCCTGCCGGAACAGGGAGTTGTTGACGACCGTCTTGCAGCGCACGTCCAACGGCGGGAACGCGCTGATTTCATTCGCCGGCTCGGATTTTTCGCTTTCCCTACCGTACGGGTCGAGAGGGGTCGCGGTCAAGACATATGTGAACTTGACGTTGAACGGCAGTCCGGAATCCGTGTAGGCGTACGTTGACGCGGCGACGGCTCCGATCATCGCGAATGCGCTGTCCGCGGCCGCGGCGGGCTTGCGATAAATTCGGTATTCCTTGAGGTCCATCCCCGTGTTGTCGGGATTCCAGCGCCATGTGAGCATGTTGACCTTGGCCGTTAGAGCGGCGTTCAGCGCCGTGCTCAAGGCGGGGTCCAGGGGAGATTTGGGAATCGGAATCGCGGCAAAATTGGCCTTGACCGTCTTGTCGCCGTCCAGCGTCACCGTGATCGCAACCGCCTCTCCGGACGCATCCCCCGACCAGTTCTTGAACCGATAGAGGTCGTCCGGGACGGCCCGGATGCCGACGATGCTGCCTTTATCGTAGGCATAGGCTCCCGGCGTGGGGACGGTCGTCCCTCCCGGCGTGGATTGGATCGTCAAGGTGGCTTTGGGGATGGAGGCGAAATTGGCCTTGACCGTCTTTCTCCGGTCCATCGTCACGGTGATGGAGGCCGTCGTCTCGGTCGAGTCTCCCGACCAGTTCTTGAACTGATAGCCGCTCGTCGGAACGGCCTTGACGGAGACCTGGCTGTCCTTCTCGTATTGATAGGCTCCGGGGGCCGGAACGGTCGTCCCGCCGGCTCCGCTCTGGATCGTCAAGGTCGGTTTCGCCGGGATGACGGTATCGGCGTCGACGAGGCTCAGAAAAACATCGGCGGGCTCATCGTACCCGCCCCAGACGACGAGAAGCTTGTCTTTACCCGAATAGAGGTCGAACATCTGGACCCCTCGGTCCGAGATCTGGGCGACTTGGTTCCAGGCTTCGGCCGCCTCGTCGTATTTCAGGAGGAACAGGAGCCGGCCGGGATTCATGACCGCGATGTAGAAATCCTTGCCGCGCGCGACCATGCGGGAGAAGAACGTGCACCAAGGGCTCATCACCATGCCTGTCTCGAGAGGGACCAGGGGGGAGAGCGTTTGGGTCGCCGGATTGTAGAGCCGGGAGCAATAATCGGCGCTCTGGGAATAGGCCCAGGCGGTCATGACCTTGCCTTCGTTGTTGACGGCGACCTGGGGCCAGAATCCCCAGCCTTCCTCGAGGGAGACGATGCGCTTGTCCAGGATCCGGTTGTCCTGGTCCAGATGGGCCAGACGGATGACAAGAATGTCCTCCGTGGATGTCGTGTTGAGGTCGCTCTTGTAGGCCACCCAAAGGTGGTTGCCGGCGTCGACGGCGATCGAGGGCTGCGAGGAACTTTCCTTGTCCGAGCTCACGTTCAGCGAGGATTCGAAAACGGACGCCCCCGCTTGCTTGAAATGGAGGAAGATATCCTTGGTCAGATAGGGATTGGTGACGACCCCGTCGTCGGCAAAAACCAAGTCGTTGTCGGACCGGACCACGACTCCAAGGCCGTAGTTGTGGGAGAATCCCGGGTGGACGGCGATGGGCGTCGTCCAGCTCCCGTTCAGGAACGAGGCGTACACGGCCGTCTCGCCGGGCTGCTCCCAGACGCAATGAAAGCGCCCGGTGCTGTCGACCTCGATGTCGGCCCAGAGATGGGAGGTCAAGCCGGGCTGTCCGGGAATAGGCGCGGCGGCGCTCCAAATCCCGTTGTTCGGGCAAAACCGGTACACATAGCTGTTGTCAGGGCCGCGAAAGATCACCAGCCGGTCTCCGTTTCCGTTTTCGGCCACGGCCGGGTAGCGGCTGCTGCCGTTCAGGTCGGTCGAGATCCGGATAGTCTCGACGGCCGCCGCTCCTTCCTGACGAGGTGGGCCGTATCCCGGCGAGCCGATCGACGGATCCGGGCGCCTCAAGACGTTCGAGACCTGCGTCTCGCTCGGACCGGCTGCGACAAAAAAGATCATCCCCGCGGCGAACGCGAAGAGGGTCATTCGACTCAACCGCCGCCGGGTTTGTATCTTTGACGGAGTTCTCATCGATCCTCCGCCTCAATCCCCGGCCGGATTCGAATTCACGCTTTCGCTCCCGCCCGCGTCGACGGCCCGCGCGACGTAAACGAAGCGGCCGCCGAGCGGCACCTTCCGGTCCTGGAACTCGACGGCGCCGGAAGGCACGGAGGCGATGAGCTGGAAGGCCGCGTCCTCCGCGTCGGCCGCCTTTCTATAGATATCGTACCGCTCGATCTCGGCGCGGTCGTTCAGAGGATTGCTCATCCAGGAGATCACGTTGATCTTCTCTATCCGGAACAAGGAGCTGTTGGAAATCACCCGGCAGGCGACGGCGAGCGGCGGAAAGACGCCGGCCTCGGAGACGGCCGCCGACCGATCGCTTTCTTCGTCGTAGGGATTCAGGGGGATGGCCGTCAAACAGTAAACGAATTTCCGGTCCAGAGGCAGCCCCGCGTCGGAGTATTCGAACGTGTCCGACCGGACCGCGCCGATCTTCTGGAAATCGCCGTCCGCGTCGCCGGCGCCTTTCCGGTAGATGCCGTACTCCCTGAGGGGAATGCCGGCATTGACGGGATTGCGATGCCAGGAGAGGGTGTTGACCTTGCGGGCCAGGGAGCCGTCGACGGTGGTGGCCAGGACGATATCCACGGCGGGTTTCGGCACCGAGGTAAAATTGGCCAGGACCGTCTTGTCCCTGTCCATCTTCACCGTCACGAAGGCCGTGTCTCCGGAAGCGTCCTCCGACCAATGGCTCAGCCGATACCCGTAATCGGCCGCCGCCCGAATCCGGACGCTCTTGCCCCGATCATATTTGTAAAAGCCCGGGGCGGGAACGGTCGTGCCTCCGGCCCCGGCCTGGATCGTGAGGATGGGCTTGGGGGAAACGATCGGCGGAACGGCCACGCTGGTCGCGAAGACTTCGGCCGGCTCGTCGAACCCCGCCCAGACGGCGAGGATCGCTTCGTTTCCGGCATAGAGGTCGAAGGTCTCGACCGCCCGGTCCGAGATCTGAGCGACGCGGTTCCATTGCGAAGCCGCCTCGTCGTATTTCAGAAGGAACAGGGTCCGGGAGCGGTCGATGGCCGCGGCGTAGAAGTCGGGGCCGTGCGCGACCAGCCTGGAGAAGAAAGTGCACCAGGGATTTGTCGAAAGTCCGATGTTGAGGGGGACCAGGGACGACATCGTTCCGGTCATCGGGTCGTAGAGCCGCGACCAATAGTCGCCGCTTTGCGAGTACGCCCAGACCGTCATCACCTTGTCCGCGTCGTTGACGGCGACCTGGGGCCAGAACGACCAGCCGGACGTGTCGGAAACGGCCAGCTTCTCCACGACCGCATTGGCCTCGTCCACGTGGAGCAGGCTGATCCCCAGGGTCTCGGGAGGACCGGGGTCCCACTCATCCTTGTAGACCGTCCAGATATGATCGTAAGCGTCGACGGCCGACCAGGCCTGGGAGGAGCTTGGGACGTCGCCGGTCAGGTTGATGGCCTCCTGGAATTCGGTCTCTCCCGTCCCCTTGAGAGAAATGAAGACGTCTTTCGTCAGGTCGGGCGACGTCAGTCTCTCCGTGTCCGTGACGACCACTTCGTCGTTCGAGCGCACGGCGACCGAGACGCCGTATTCATGGGGGTCGAGGGTCTGAATTCGGGCGGGCGTCGTCCACGTCCCTTCGAAGTAGGAAGCGTACATCGCGGCGCTATCCGTCCCTTCCCAGACGCAATGGAAGCGGCCGGTGCTGTCCGCTTCGATATCAGCCATAAGAAAGTTCTTCAGGGCGGGCTGGCCCGGGATGGGGGCCGCGACGGTCCAAATCCCGGCCACTTGGCTATAGCTATACCAATAGACGTCGTCGGGTCCCCGGAAGATGGCCAGCCGATCGCCGTCCTTGTTCTCGCCAACGGCGGGATAGCGGGAGCTGCCGCCCGCGCCCTCGGAAATCTTGATGGTCTCGACGGCCCGAGGGCCTTCGGCCGGGAAGAGGCCCGGTTTCGGCGAAGCGGAGTCGCCCGCCGCGGCCAGCAAGATAACGGCCATGACGAGGATGACGGGAAAAACGGCACTTTTCCTCATCGCTTTCTCCTTTGACGGCTTCCTCGGGCCCATTTACTCATTCCAGCTTCGGCGCGACAAAACTTCGACTCATGTTAGGGCCGCCCGGCAGAGGGGTCAATCCCCCCTAGGGAGGAGATGCGGGGTGAAATTCTCCTCGAGTCCAAGGCCGCATCCACTAACTGATTGTAAGGGAATCCGGGAAAAAGTCAATCCGGCCGGCCGGACGGCGCGTTGAAAAGCGGATTCGTCTCTGGTAGAATGGCGCCGGTCCCATGGTGAAACGTCCTCCGGCAAGCGGAGCTTGATCGTTGCATTTGACAAGATACGCCGTTCTGGCCAAGCACGTCCTCGCCTCCAACCGGAAGCGGCTCAGCCTCCCCTACAAGTTGACGTTCGCCATCACCTCCAAATGCAATTATCGCTGCCAGACCTGCAATATTTGGAAAAAATCATCCGATGATGAGCTCTCGTCCGAGGAAATCCGCCGTTTTTTCATCAAAAACCCCTATTTTTCCTGGATCGACCTGACGGGCGGCGAGGTTTTCCTCCGCCGGGACTTCCTCGAGATCGTCCGGAGCATCCTCGACTCCTGCCGCGACCTGCTGCTTCTCCATTTTCCGACCAACGGCTATCTGACCGAATCCATCGTCTCCAAGGTGCGCACGATCGCCGAATGGAAGCCGGAAAAGATCATCCTGACCGTCAGCATGGACGGGGACGAGGCGCTCAATGACCGCATCCGCGGCATCCCGGGCGGATGGCGGCGCCAGCTCGAGACGTTCAAGGGATTGCGCGAAATCCGCGGCGTCCGGACCGTCCTGGGAATGACCGTCTCGGCCCTGAACGCCGGCCGTTTCGAAGAGGCGTTCCAGGCCGTCCGGAAGGAGATCCCGGCCCTCACCTACGACGACTTCCATGTCAATATCGCTCATATCTCCCCGCATTATTACGGCAACGCCGACGACGGGCTGATCGCCGGCCACGAACAGGCGATGGCTAAAACCGTTCTCGGCTATTTGAAGGCGCGGAAGTTTCCCCTGAATCCGGTATCCTGGCTGGAAAAGCAATACCAGAAAAGGGTCGAAGAGTATATAAACACGAAGAAGACCCCCCTGCGCTGCCAGGCCCTGAGCGCCTCTTGCTTTCTCGACGCCACGGGAAACGTCTATCCCTGCAGCATGTACGACGCCCGGATCGGGAACATCCGGGAAACGGACTATGACCTGCGGCCCTTGTGGAATTCGGAGGCGGCTCGCCGCCTTCAAAAGGAGATCTGGGAGTTCGACTGCCCCCAGTGCTGGACTCCGTGCGAAGCGTACCAGACCATTCTGGGCTCCGTCCTGAGGCGCAAACATGCTCGAGGATAAGAAGACGGCGGCGGTCGTCCTTCTCTTGATCGTCCTGGGAGCGATCGGCGTCCGCTTCTACGGCCTGGGCTGGGGCCTCCCCTATCATTTTCATTCCGACGAATCCCTCCTGGCCAGCTATGCGGAAAGGTTGAGGACGACCGACTCGGCCGCGGAGCTCGTCCGGCAGGAGCGCCGTTTTTTCATCTATCCTCCCCTGATGATGTACCCGGTCATCGCTTTCGTCGCCGGCTCCACCCTCATCCGGCCTTTTGCCTACGACGACCCGACCAGCCTCAAGCTCTTCTATCTCATCGCCAGGGGCATCGTCGCCCTGCTTGGAGTGGCGACCGTCGTCCTGTTGTATTTTCTCGGGAAGCGCCTCTATTCGCGCACGGCGGGTGTCTTCGCCGCCTTCATCCTGGCCTTTATCGTCCTCCACGTCCGGGATTCCCATTTTTACACCACGGACATCCCCTTGGCCTTCTTCGAAGTCCTGATCATGTACTTGGCTCTAGGCATTGTCGAGAAGAAGACGACGAAGGCCTATCTTCTGGCAGGGGCGGTGACGGGCCTCGCATTCACCGCTAAGCAGACGGCGCTTCTCATGGTCCCCGTACTCGGCGTCGCCCATCTCCTTGCTCTCTGGAAGGACGGCGGCCTGCCCCTGAAGGACAAGGTCCGAGTTCTTTTCTCCGGACGGTCGCTCGCGCGGCTTTTTCTGATGGGCGGGATCATGGTCGCGATCTTCCTCATCGCCGATCCGTTCGTACTCATGAGTCCGGCCAATTTCCTGGCCGAGTCATTCCGGATCTCGGGCTATCTCTCGGGCTCCAATCAGCCCCAATGGACCTTCCAGTTCACCGGCACGAAGTTCGGCTATTGGTTCACGAACCTCCTCTTCTACGGCATGGGTCCGCTCCTCGAGATCGTCTGTCTAGCGGGGATGCTGTGGGCCCTGGCGAAAAGAAAACGGGCCGATGGACTCGTTCTATCATTTCTCGTTATCTATATCGCGCTCGTCTGCACAGGGCCGATGAAATATATTCGCTACGCGATCCCGCTTCTCCCTTTCCTGGCCCTCCTCGGAGCGCGCTTTTTAGCGGAACTCTACGGCGCCGCCCGCGGGCGGGCGGCGCGTCTCGCCGTCATCGTCCTGCTCGCGACGGTCGGCCTGACCTCAATCCTCTATTCCGTCGCCTATCTGAACGTGTACCGCCGTGAGGACGTTCGGATCCAGGCGTCAAAGTGGATCCATGAGAATATCCCCCGGGGGTCGACCGTACTCATAAATATCTCTTATACGACGCCGCTCCTCGGAGAGATGTTCTTCCGGCCCGGCTTCTTCGACAGCTATACCGTGGGCTTCGGGAACGACGGCTTCGTCAAGAAAGACTACTATACGATCAAGACCTTGAACCTGTTCACGTACGCTTCCCAATCGCTCAATCCGCCCGAGAAATTCCGCAAGTACGCTCAGGAGCGGATGGAGGGAGTGGACTACGTCATCATGGGCGATGAGCATTCCGAACAGTTCTCCTTCCGGCCGCGCCAATTCCCCGCGGTCGTCCAGTTCTTCAACCGGCTCTATGCGGAGCAGCTCGGCTTTTCCTTGGTCAAGACCTTCGTCGTCACGCCCTCGATCCTCGGGATCCGAATCCCCGACGCCGGCTCGGAATTGACCTTCCGGCTCTTCGACCACCCCAAGGTCCGGATCTTCAAGCGGAATCCGCCGGAGCCGGACGAGCCGAAGCCCTGAGCCGGCGGGGCCTTTACTTTTTCCCTCCTCACGGAACATAATGAGGGACCTCGATGAACATCCGCCAGAAGATCCTCCTCGACCGGTTCACGGGCCGGCCCGCGGCCTCGGTCCTCAACGTGGCGGCTCGCGCGCTGGCCCTGATCTTGAGGCGCGATCACAAGCTCCACGACCGCTTCCGGAGGATCGCCGTCAGCAAGTTCGTGGGCATGGGAAGCATCATCCAGATGACCCCGCTCCTGCGGACCCTCCGGGCGAATTTCCCGAAGGCGCGGATCGCCTTCATCACCTCGGAATCCAACCGCGAATTGGCCGGCCGGCTCAACCTTTTCGATGACATCATCACCGTGAGCGACGCCGGCTTCGGACCTCTCATCTCGACGATGGGCCGGGCCCTCCTCCGGCTCTGGCGGTTCAAGGCCGAGCTTTATCTCGATTACGAGATCTTCTCCAATTTCAGCGGCATCTTGGCCACTTTGAGCTGCGCCAAAACGCGAATCGGATTCTTCAAGAGCTCCTATGCCTACCGCTCGGGCATCTATAACTACCTCATCTATTACAACCTGATGTCCCCAGTCTCGGAGGTCTACCTGCAAAGCGCCAGGCTTCTCGGATGCAAGACGATCACCCGGGAGCTCGATCGCCTCGAGGTCCGTCCCGAGGACCGCCGCGACCTGGCCGATGTCCTTCGCTTCGATCCGCAGGAGCCCTATCTCGTCGTCAATCCCAACGCGTCGGACCTCCGCGTGGAGCGGCGCTGGGACGCCGCCTGCTATGGGGAACTCATGGAGAAGCTGGCGGAAGCCTATCCGGAGCGGCGGCTCATCCTCATCGGCGTGAAGTCCGAGGCCGCCTATACCTCTTCGATCCGGGAGCGGATCCGGGCTCCCTTTCGGGAGCGGGTCCTCGACGTCGCCGGTCATCTCACGCTGGGAGCGCTGTTCGCTCTTCTCGAGGGCGCGGAGCTCCTGATCTCGAACGACACCGGCCCCATGCACATCTCCTTCGCCCTCCGGAAAAAGACGGTCACGCTCTGGGGGCCGGGGCATCCCGGCCAATACGGCGACCCCGAGAATTCGACCTCCATATACAAGAATGTCTACTGCAGCCCATGCATCTACGAGTTCGACATTCCGCCGTGTAAGGGTGACAACCAATGCATGAAGGCTATTTCCGTCGAGGATGTTCTGGACGCGGTTCGGAGCGTTCTGGACAAGAAACCCACTCCCCCCTTCTCCCCGGGCCCGATGATCTATACGCGGAGCGGCGGGGCTTATCCTCTCGGCATCGTCGTCAAATCCTAGGACGCTCCGTCCGGTTTTCGGGAACGATCGGCGCCTGGGATCCTCAGCTCGAGAAGTACAGCCGATGCCAGACGGCGAAGTTCAACAAGCCCCACAACTCCCGGCCATAGTCCCGCCTCCCCTCCATATGATCGCGGATGATGCGCTGGACGCAGGCCGCGTCGAGAAACGGGATCCGGGCCAGGGACTCGGGCGAGAGGTGATCGCAAAGGATGTCCTTCAGCTCGGCCAGGAACCACTTGGAATAGGGCATCTCCAGGCCCACTTTCTTCTTCTTCAGGATACGCTCGGGCAGGAAGGGGGCCATCGCCTTTTTCATGAATAATTTCGACATATTCAGCTTGATCTTCGACGTCCCGGCGATGTTGGCCATGTAATCGAACAGCGGATAATCGGTGAACGGCACCCGCGCTTCCAGGGAATGGGCCATGGTCATCCGGTCGTTCTTGATCATCAGGTCGTCGGGCAGATGGAACGAACAGTCGATCTGGAGGAGTTTGTTCAGCTCGTCCCCGCCTTCGGCCGCGGCGTAGAGATCGACGAACAGGCCGAACGAGGGTCCGTAGGCCCGCTCGAGGTCGAGCGGAACGCGGAGGAGCTCTTTCTTCTCCTCTTCGGTGAAGACTTCCCGCCATAGATAATGGCTGTGGGGGACGCTGAAGTTCGTGCCGCGGATGAATTTCTTGGCCTTGAAATCGAAGCTCAATTTCCTGTGCGAGACGGGAAGCCGAGCGACGGCCTGGGCGACGAGCCAGCGGGCCGGCTTCGGGATTTTTTTATAGAGCCGGTTGACGAGATACGCTTTGTGGGTGTCATATCCGGCGAAGACTTCGTCGCCGCCCTCCCCCGAGAGCAGGACGGTCACGAATTTCCGGGCTTCCTGGGCGAGCATGAACGTCGGGATGGCCGAGCCGTCGGCGTACGGCTCGTCGATGAACGAAAGGTACCGCTCGAGGTTGTCCCGAACCGTCTGCGCGGTGATCTTGACGGCATGATGGGTCGTCCCGATCTCCTTGGCCACGATCTCGGCGTAGGGAGATTCGTCGAACGAGGGTTCGTCGAAGCCGATGGAAAAGGTGTGGAAATCCGCATCGCCGCGGACATGGGCCATCAACGCGGTCAGGGTGCTGGAGTCCATCCCGCCCGAGAGCATGACCCCGACCGGGACGTCGGAGATGAGCTGCGACTTGACGGCGCCGACCAAGAGCTCTTGGACCTCGGCGACGGTTTCGGGGACGGAGCGGGGCTTCTCCTGGCCATAGCGGGGCGTCCAATACCTCTCCGGCTTGACGGAAAGCGACTCGCCCGTCCCGACCCTGAGCATAAAGCCCGGCCGGACCTCCTTAATGTTCTCGAAAGCCGTCTCTTCGCCCGGGATGTAATCGAAGCTGAAGTAATTGTGGACCGCCTTGAAGCAGACCTCTTTCCGGAAGCCCGGGATCCCGAGAAGCGATTTGATCTCCGAAGAAAACCAGAGGGCCCCGTCGTGGATTGTATAAAAGAGGGGCTTGATGCCGAAGCGGTCCCGGGCCAGGAGGAGCTGCTTGCGGCGGCCGTCCCAAATGGCCAGGGCGAACATGCCGTTGAGCTCCCGGACGAAGTCCGGGCCGAGCCGTTCGTAGAGATACAGGACGACCTCGCTGTCCGTCTTGGAGACGAAAGGAAACTTGTCCCCTAGCCCGTATTTCGCTTTGAGCTCGCGGAAATTGTAGATTTCGCCGTTGAAGGCGATGCATGCCGTTCGGGCCGCGTTGAGCATCGGCTGATGGCCGTTGCGGGACAGGTCGATGATGCTCAGCCGGAGGTGGGACACGGCGTAATTGCCGTCCGCATACGAGCCGGAATCGTCCGGGCCGCGGTGGCGCATCTTTTGGATCAGGGTTTCGGTAAGGCGGGGGTCCGCCGGTTTCTCAACGGAGCCGTTGACGTAGCCGAAGATCCCGCACATCTCAATCCCGGAGCTTCAGGCTGTGGAACGCCTCGAAATTCCGATACCAAGCCTCCGGGCGTTGTCCTTCCTGGATCGCGCGGGCAAGTCTGAGCCCGATGTCGATCGAATGGTCCATGTTGCAATGGAGGAAGAATCCTCCTTTGCCGCTGACGTAAAGGCGGTCGTCCCTGGCCTGGAGATAGGCGAGAAGCGAGCCGATCGTCTTCTGCCAGCCGATGATGAAAAGGGGGTAGACCTTGGTCAGGCCGATGACGAAATTCTTTTCCTTGAGCATCTCGCCGGTTCCCCGGATGAGCTCGGCCCGCATGAGGTCCCGGCGGATGCGCTCGCAGATGTCCTCATCGGACATCTTCCATTTCTCGTCGCCTTCGGAGCAGGGCACCTCGCAGACGAAGCTTGTGTAGCTTGTGTCGGGCTGCATCGAGTCCGAGAACCGCTTGGGGATCGAGATCCGGCCGAAGAGGTAGCCGACTTCCGGGAAATAGAACGTCTCGCCGGGCAGGAGCGGCTCCTCCTTCAGATGGACATAGACGAGCTTCAGCCCGCGCCAATGGACCTTGTCGGCCAGCTCGAGGATCTCTTTTTCGGGAGCTAATTTCAGGACGAGCTCGTCGAGGGGGATGGTCGAGACCAACGTGTCGTAACCGACTTCGCGGCGTTCGCCCCCTTTTGTCTCGAACCGCAGCCGCCGGCCTCGAGCATCCTTCTCCAATTGGAAGTCCCGAACGTTCGTGACCACCCCGACGCCGTTCGCCGCGAGTTTCTTTTCGATCCCCTTGGCGAAATCCCCGATGCCATGGTCCAGATAGTAGTAGTAATTCAGGTCGGTCTTCTTCATATGGGACAGGATATCCCTGATGAAGAGGATCGGGTTGGTCATCGACATCCGCTTCTTGACCGCGGTCGTCGAGATCATCTTGGGATCGCAGCCCCAGACCTTCAAGGCGTACGGTTCATAGAAGATCTTATACGCCCGCTTCCCCGCCTTGCTGATCAGATACGTCTCATAATCCGAGATGGCGTTCGTCCCCTTCCCGAAAAGGGGGCGGAGCCGGTAGGCCAGCAGGGACAGCGCGCAGCGGATCGACTCGAACAGGCCGAGGGAGAGGAAGAACTGGAAGGATTTGATCGGATACGTGATGAACGAATTCCGGAGCCTGAGCTTCCCGCCCCGGGTATTGTGGAGGACCTTGCCGTCCGAGACCTCGCGGATGTAGGCCAGAATCCGTTCGGGGATCAGGTCATGGATGCGGTGAGAGCCCAGGTCATAGAAGGAGCCGTCACGCTGGACCGTCCGGCACAATCCGCCGACGATGTCCTCCTTGTCGAGGACCAGGATGTCGCCGGGATCGGTCTTGGAAAGCTCGTAGGCCGTCGACAGGCCGCTGACGCCGGCGCCGACGATGACATATTTGTAGTTGTCTTTTTCCATTTCGATTCGCATCCCGACCTCGACCCCGACGCAAAATTACAGCGAATCTCTGAGGTCCAGGGACTCGATCCCGAAAAAAGAGGGATTTATCTTATTAAAAACAGTCGTCTTTTTCAACCCCGACTCTGAGATAAAGCCGGTTGACGACGGTGCCGGGATTCTACCTTCTGGCCCTCGGGCTTGCGTTCTAGGGTCAGGCGGCGGGGTTAACGACCGGCTCGGCCGGCGCGTCCGCGTCATCGGGCTTGATCATCAACAGAACGAAGAGAGGGGCGAGATAGACGACGAATTCCAGGGGATAGCTGTGGCGGATGACGGGCAGGCTGGAGAGGCAGACGATGGCCGCATTGAGGAGCACGGACATCGCCATCAGTATGTAGAGAAACGCGCCGCGGTGCCGGAACCGCGTCTGGAATCCGCGGACGAGGCCGTAGACCGCGGCCGCCGCGAAGAGGAAAACCCAAAGCATGTTCCGAAAGACGAATACGATCACCTCGTGATATCCGTCGGACAGGCGCTGCCAGAAGGAATCCTTCAAGACGAATCCGCCGGCCGGGGCGGATTTGTTCGGCCGTTCGACATGCAGGCGATGGATGGGATAGTATTCCTTCAATAGGCCTTTAATAAAGCCCTCGTTCAGCGTCAGGGCGTAGGCCCGGGGATTGAAGCGTCGATTATAGTTGGCCTGGGGGTCGCCCGAGCCGGCCATCGATTCGACCTCGGCCACGATCTCCCTGCGGCTGTGGACGAGGATCGAATTGTAGTCGATATCGAAGGCGTTCAACGACGCGTAGATCTTCAGATTGGCGATGAAGAATTTCAGGACGATGTCGGGATGCTTGCGGATCGCAACCATGATCATCTTCTTCCACAGGGGTCGCCATTTCAGATAGAGGTTGTACTCGTTCGGGTCTTCCTGGCCGAGCATGGCCAGGGCGATCTTGACCCGGTGCCAATTGAAGTACTTGACGAAGATGTCGTTGATCTTGTTCAGGTTCCAGGAATCCCGGAGCGTTGCGTGCTCCTCCGGCGTCATCCAGCCGCGCGTTTCCTCGATGAGCTTATTGGTCGACTCCGGGAAGGCGGGATCCGGCTCCAGGAACGTGGCCGCGTAGGAGATCATGGCGTGTTCGTTGAAGGTCGAGAGGGCGAAGGTCCTGATCGTCAGGGCGTTGTAGCCGGCCATCAAAACGAGGATCGAAGCGAAGGGAACGGCAAATGTCGGCAGCGTTCGCTTCGGATAGCCGCGGCGCCGGGCGAACAGGAAGAGGAGCGTGAGCGCATAGACCGCGGCGAGGAAGATCCCCGAGGGCCGGATGAGGATCA
>Ga0172371_10004200_pt1 | contig 21924 bp, 20 predicted proteins | sample Lak12m_FD_114543 | JGI IMG/M metagenome (GOLD analysis project Ga0172371, IMG submission 114543) | Freshwater microbial communities from Kabuno Bay, South-Kivu, Congo - kab_022012_12m | ecosystem: Environmental > Aquatic > Freshwater > Lake | place: Democratic Republic of the Congo: South-Kivu...
GCAGGCGACTTATGGCAGCCGAAGGCGAACATAAGTCGTAGCCCGCGGGGCGTCTGCGAATTAATCCCGACTAAGCGAAGCTTAGGTGGGACTCTACCAAACTGAGCTATCCCGCCAATTTTTCAAAATTATACCATTGTTAAGCGAAAAAGCCATATGTTTAATGGCCCTTTAAGGCCGCTAACTTTCACTTGAAAGAACTGTAAACATCAAGGAGCGGAATGTTTAATCTTTTGGCTATTTTTAGACAGTCCGCATATTCCGGGGTTTCTTTTTTGAAGGGTAGCGCGGAAACTCTAAACTTAATTTTTCCGAATTTAGTTTTTTTGTAAATGAAATTATATTTTAGCTTATCTCTTAGATATTCCCTGTAACGTATGCCGAAAGTAGTTGTGTTGGAAAAAATTATATTTCTTATTTTTTCAAAATCTTCTGGCGCGCATAAAACGTTTAGAACAAATGCCGGCCTTGTTTTTTTCATAATAACCTGCTCAACGTAAGCTTCTTTGGCGCCGCCTGCATAGAGTTTTTCGAAAACGTGTTCAAAGATTTGCGGGTTCATATCATCTATATTTGCTTCTATTTTGATTATTCTGTCTTTTTCTATTCCCGGCAGTTTGGTTATAAGGTAAGCAACAAGATAATCGGTTTCTTTGCACTTTCCAAAAGCTATACTGTATTTTGTTAACTCGAAGCTGCACTTAAGCTCCTCCGCTTCTTTTAACAATATCGCCGCGGTGGGTGTTATTGATTCATAACCTAAATTTCGGGCATCTATCTTCTTTCCTTTAAGGATAGAAAGTGCCGCCAAAGACGGCATGCTTAAAGGAAAACTTGAAACATATATCTTCTCAATCCCAAGATACTTAAGCCCTATATAGAAGCCGCAAATTTCTAAAATTGCATCGAGGCGGCCTAAGTGATGAAATTTAAAATCAGCGCCTTTTGCGCCATGGATTTTGCGTTCTATTTCAAAAAGTTTCTTATAAGATTTTAAGGCTTTTTCTTTGATATCTTTTTCCAGTTTTGACTTGGAAATTAGTTTTATTATCTGAAGATAAGATAAGTCGAGCCCGCCTATAAATTCCAGGCATTTGTTATTATGATGGGCGTTCTTGAGTTCTTTTAAGATTATGTCAAAATTTATATTTAACTTTTTAAGTTCCTTTTTTAAAAATGAAATTGGGCAGCCTAAACCAATTAAAGAATAAAGCAGCATATCACCTGCAGCTCCGCCAACTAATTGAAAGTATATAGCTTTCATATTATATTTGTAACAAGTCACAGGTAACACGTAACAGGTTTTTAAAGACATGTTACCTGATACATGCTACATGATACTATTTATTTATTAATTAAATGCGCAAAATACCCCGCTCCAAAGCCGTTATCGATATTTACGCACACAGACCCCGGCGCACAACTGTTAAGCATGCCTAAAAGCGCGCTAAGGCCCCTGAAAGAAGAGCCGTAGCCCACACTTGTAGGAACCCCTATTATGGGCGCGGGGCAAATTCCTGAAATAATACTCAACAGTGCAGCTTCCATGCCGGCAACAACAATTACAACTTTTGCTTTTTTTATTTTATCCCTAAAGGGCTCGATTCTATGCACACCGGCAACGCCTATATCGTAAATCCTTTCTGTGCGATTGCCTAAAATCTCAAGAAATATTGCTGCTTCTTCCGCAACAGGAATATCGGAAGTCCCTGCAGTAATCACAAGGCAATTCCCATGCCTTATATTGGCACTTTTCCCCAGGAAAGCGAGCTGCGGAATTTTAAAATATTTTAATTTGGGGTAGGATTTTTTTAAAATCTTAAATTGAGGCTCTGCAAGCCGCGATATAAAAATTGAACTGGTATGTTTTTTGAATTCCTTGATTATTCCTTTTAGCTGGCCGGCAGACTTACCGGGCGCGTAAATTATTTCGGGCAGGCCTTTCCTTTTTTCTCTTTCGATATCAAGCTTAACAAATCCAAGATCAACAAATCCTTTATGTCTCATTAAAGAACGAGGTCTTTAAGAATCGTCCAAAGCAGGACAACAATTACAAGGGCTGAAACTATATAAAAATCATTAAAATACAGAAATTCGCGAAGAGTATCTTTAAGCCGGTGTTTTTTTTCGGGTAAATTGTATTTATGCTTTATGGTTTCTTTGACTTTGAAAATCTCTTCCTTTCTAAAACGCAGAAATTCCCCTGCCACTTTAAAACTCGGAAGAAGATTGGTGTTGGCCAAATCTATGACTTCCTGTTCGGTTAAACCAAGGATATGAGATACCTCTCTTGTAGTGAGCAATTTTTCCTTCATCTTTTTATATTTTTATTACACAGATGATCACAGATAAAAAATCACAGATGATCGCAGACAATTCATTTGTGATCATCTGCTTTCACATCTGTGCTAATCTGCGCATTAACGGTTCTGCGTAATCCAGTCCTCTACGCTTCTGCGGTCAAAAAATAAACTTTCTCCTTCTTTTGTAACGGGGATTTTTCCCTTTCCAACCCATTCCATGATTTTTTCTTCTTCCACAGAAAGATAGTCAGAAAGCTCGGAAAGCGACAATCTGCTCTGAGGCATCTTACACTTTCCGTTAAAAATAGCGCCTTCTTCCATGACTAATTTAGGCACCTCAATATCTCCGCTAACCTGGGCAGTGGAAGTTAAGGTAACCATATGGCTTGCTGTAATTTTTCCGCTGATGCGGCCGCCCAAAATCATATCCTCACCAATAATATCTGCATTTACTATTGCGCTGTCGCCGACCATAAGATTTCCTTTTGTATTCAAGGTACCTTCAAATTTGCCATTTATACGTAAATTAACGGGCTCGGAAAAAATCAGGCTTCCTTGCATAGTAGCATTTATATCCAGTATCTTTTCGTCTTCTTTTTTCCTCAACATTCAAATCACCTCCCTAAAATAAAACCCATAAATAGGGTTTTCAGCTGAAAGCTGACCCGCCAAAATAAAAAATTAAGGTGGCGGGCTGGTTTAGGATCTATCGCTCTTCTCTGCTACTTCTAATTTCTTCTCTATCTGTTTTAAAAAAGCAAGCGTAATAAAAGTAATCACGGTAGTGATTGCTGCCGCACTAAAAAAACCGCAACCGACCGCAAGCCCGATTGCCGAGCTTACCCATATACTTGCCGCAGTAGTCAGGCCTTTTACTCCTTCGGAGCTGCCCATAATCGTGCCTGCGCCTAAGAATCCTATTCCGGTAACTACACCCGCAGCAATTCTCGAAGGGTCCACCGGGACTTTACCCTGATACATTTCAAAAATATATAAAGACACAAGCATGATTAAGCTTGAACCGGTGCAGACTAAGATATGGGTCCTAAGCCCTGCGTTACGGCCCTTTTTTTCTCTCTCAAGGCCTATAATGCCGCCAAGAACCACCGCTAAAACAATTCTGGTTAATACTACTGTAAAATCAAGCATTTTAATTCGCTTTGGCCTCCAGGGTCAGATTGCTTACCCTGCCTTTTTTATTATACAGGTAAAAACCCAATCCTGCAACTATTGCAGCGTTGTCTGCGGTATACTCCAGGGGAGGGATTAAAAACCTTGTTCCTTTGTCTTCGCTTTCTTTAAGGCGCCTTCGTAAATAACTATTCGCAAGGACACCGCCTCCGCAGGATATCTTTTTCAATCCGTATCTTGCCTTAGCCTCAAGAACTGCCGAAATAATTGCCGAAATAGCTGAAGCCTGAAAAGAAGAAAGCAGTTTTACTTTTGTATTTTTATCAAGCAAACCTTTTTTTTCAAGTTCAATTTTTTTATATATAAGAGCGGTCTTAATGCCGCTAAAACTTAAATTAAGGCCGCTCCTTCCGCATTTGAATTTGAAAGAATCTTTATAGCGCGCGTCAAAAAGTTTATCAATAGCCGGGCCTCCCGGGTACCCAAGGTTATACGCCTTTGCAATTTTATCGAAAACCTCGCCGCAGGCATCATCCTGCGTTTGGCCTAAAAGTTTTATATTATCAAAATCCCTGACGTAATAGATTTCGCTGTGGCCGCCGGAAACAACAAGCCCCAAAAATGGAAACTCCAATTTTTCGCGGTTGTTCAAGAAAGGCGCAAAGATATGCGCATGGAGATGGTCTACGCCTATAAGCGGTTTTTTAAGGGAAAAACTTAGGGCTTTTGCAAAGTTTACGCCGACAACCAGGGAACCTATAAGCCCCGGTTTATAGGTTACGGCGATTAAGCCAATCTTACCCAAAGAAATCCGGGAAGCGCTAAGCGCTCCGGAAAGAACCTTGTCTATATTTTTAAGATGCGCGCGGGTTGCAATTTCCGGCACAACCCCTCCGTATTTTCTATGTTCTTTTAACGAAGAGATAGTGACGTTTGAAAGGACTTTAGAATCTTTCAAAATCGCACAGGAAGTTTCGTCGCAGGAAGTTTCTATGCCTAATGTGTACATTTCATTCAGAGAACAGAGGACAGATTACAGAGAACAGAAAAAAAGATAGAATTTCTTTCTGTTTTCTGTACTCTGTTATCTGTTATCTTTAAATACAAGCATGCCTTTTAAAAAATCTACCGCTCTTACTATCAGATAATCTTTTTTATAATCAAACTCCGGCTTCTTCTCAAGTTTTTCAAAAACATCTTCTTTTCCTTCTGTAGCTGCGCCATTGGCAATAGTTATATCTGGCGTGACGCCTTTTTCATGTATGCTTGCGCCTGAGGGCGTATAATACCTTGAGGTCGTAAGCCGAAGCGCTGAGCCGTCAGAAAGAGGAATTATTGTCTGCACAGAGCCTTTGCCGAAGCTCGTTTCTCCCATAATGACTGCTTTTTTATTATCGCGAAGCGCAGAAGCAAGAATCTCGCTTGCTGATGCACTTCCTTTATTTATAAGCACAACCTGGGGAATATTGCTATATTTTTCCTTAATCGCAACTGATTTATATACAGTTTCTTTTTCCGTTCTTGATTTGGTTGAAACAACGGTCTTTTCGGTTTCAAGAAACCTGCTTGTTACATCAATTGCGGACTCAAGAAGCCCTCCGGGATTATTCCTTACATCTATCACTATTGCTTTAAGGCCTTTTTTATTTAATTCCTGCAAAGCCTTGTCCAAATCTCTTGCGGTGTTTTCCCTGAATTCCGCTATTCTTATATAACCTATGCCGTCTTCCAGCAATTCTGCGCGCTTAATATCCTTTATTTTTATTATTGCGCGGACCAATGTAACATCTTCAATTTTTTTATCTTTCTCTTTAAGCACTGTAAGGGTGACTTTTGTGCCCGGTTCTCCCCTTAATTTTTTTACAGCCTCGGTTATTGTAATTCCTTTTGTTACTTTCCCTTCTATCTTGACAATTATATCGCCCGGCTTAAGCCCTGCAGTCCAGGCAGGGGTATCTTCAATAGGGGAAACTATCGTAAGCAAAGTGTCGCGTATAGTAATTTCAATGCCAAGGCCCCCGAATTTTCCTTCCGTATCAACAAGCAACTCCTTGTATTCTTCGGGATTAAGAAATTCACTGTAAGAGTCGAGGGAGCTAAGCAAGCCTTCGAGAGCGCCGTAAATTAAATCATGCGGCGGCTTATCTTCAACGTATTTTTTTTCAATTACGGCTAAAGCCTCCGCAAACACATCCAGTTCTTTGTAAAAACTATCTTCGCGTTCCTTAGCAATTGAAACTTTATTATAATAAGAAAAAACGCCTACGCATACTACCGCGGTTATTACTATGCTGAGTAAAATTTTTTTCTTCATATTCTTACCTCCGTAATTTTAAAACAAACAACCAGCGACAATTAACCTTTAATTGTTTTTTCAAGCAACTCCTTGACTACCTTTGGATTTGCTTTGCCTTTAGTTTTTTTCATAACGGAACCAACGAGAAACATTATAGCCTGACTTTTGCCTTCTGTATATTCTTTTACTGCTTTTGGGCTTTCTTTTATGGCCTCAAGAACCAGCCCGGAAAGCTCCGCTTCTCCGGAAACCTGGGAAAGGCCTTCTTTTTTTATAATTTCGTCTATGTCGCTGTTATTGTTTATGCAAAGAGCAAGGACCTTTTTGGCTGTTATGTTGTTAAGCTGACCCTCTGAAAAATACTTTGCTATTTTTGCAAAATTTTGAGCGCTTAGCTTTACGCCCTTAAACCTGTCCTCAAAAGTATTTACCTGTTCCAAAAAAGGGCCGATAATAAAATTGCATATTTTTTTCGGCTCATTAAATTCTTTTACTGCGCTTTCGAAGTAATCCGCGAGAAATTTCTCTGATATCAACACATCCGTATCTAAGGCCTGAAGCTTGTATTCATTAATAAACCTCTTACGCCTATCCTGGGGCAGCTCTTTTACGAATTGTTTTTCATTTTCTATAAATTCTTCTTGAACAGTGAAATCAAGAAGGTCCGGTTCCGGAAAATACCGGTAATCGTGAGCTTCCTCCTTGGCGCGCATTACTTCGGTTTTCTGCCGATCGGCATCCCAAAGGCGGGTTTCCTGGAAAATTTTTCCGGCATCATTTAAAACTTTTGTCTGCCTTAAAACTTCATACTCTAAAGCGTCTCTTACGCCTTTAAAAGTATTCATATTCTTAAGTTCTACCTTTACTCCGAGCGTTTGCGCCCCCTTATTTTTTAAAGATATGTTAGCATCGCAGCGCAGACTCCCCTTTTCCATATTGCATTCTGACGCGCCTATATATTGGAGGATAAGCTTAAGGGACGAGAGGTAGTCAAAAGCATCTTGGGGAGTGGTTATATCCGGATTTGAAACTATTTCTAAAAGTGGAGCGCCTGTCCTGTTTAAATCAACAAGGGAATAATTTTCTTTGTGAACGAGCTTACCAGCGTCCTCTTCGAGATGGACCCTGGTTATACCTATTACTTTTTCTGCCGGAAGGATGAGCGAACCATTCTCTCCCAGAGGCATTTTATATTGGGATATCTGGTAATTTTTCGGTAAATCAGGATAAAAATAATTTTTCCTCTCGAAATATATTTTCTTATTTATTTTACAGTTTAGGGCAAGCGCTACTCTTATGGCAAGAAAAAGCACCTGTTTGTTAAATACAGGCAAAACCCCGGGATAGCCGCAGCAGATAGGGCAGATATTACTGTTCGCGGGATTCTCAAATTTCGTAGAACACGAACAGAAAATCTTCGAATTGGTATTTAACTGCACATGAACTTCAAGGCCTATTACTGTGTCAAATTCCTGCATAGTTTTTATTTCTTTGTTATTTTAAATCAAACATCAAAAATCAAATATCAAAATGACAATGCAAAATGTAAAATTTTAAACGTTTTGGATTTTGTCCAGAACCAGAATAAATTCGGTTCTGGACAACCCCGAACCGAACTATGTTCTGGTTCGTGGTTGATTTGTAATTTTGGTTTTTGCATTTTGATTTTTGATTTATGCAATATTAGGTATCCTTTTATGCCAATCAGTTGCGCACTGGTAACTGAAGCCGGCCCTTATAAGCGTTTCTTCGTCAAATTCTTTTGCGATAAGCTGCGCTCCGATAGGTAAATTATTTTTGGTAAAACCGCAGGGAAGGGATACCGCCGGAAGGCCGGCAAGATTTGCCGATATAGTATAAATATCAGAAAGATACATGCTTAAGGGGTCTGTTACTTTTTCTCCCATTTTAAAAGCAGTCGTGGGAGAGGTTGGCGTAAGTATTACATCTACTTTTTTAAATGCATCGTCAAAATCTTTCTTAATGAGGGTGCGCACTTTAAGCGCCCTTACATAATAGGCATCATAATAGCCGCTTGAAAGGCTATAGGTGCCAAGAAAAATTCTTCTTTTTGACTCATTGCCGAAACCTGCCTGGCGGGTCTTTTTGTAAATATCCAAAAGCCCGGAAGCAGGCTCTCTTAAGCCATACTTAATGCCGTCAAACCTTTGCAAATTAGAGCTTGCCTCGGAAGAGCCAATTATATAGTAAGTAGCGACCGCGTATTCCGTATGAGGCAAATCGATATCAATAATATTAGCGCCTTTTTCCTTAAAAATTCTGCTTACTTCAAGAACCGCATTTTTTATTTCTTCGTCAATTCCTTTGCCGAAATATTGCCGCGGCATACCCACCCTAAGCCCTTTTATATCATCTACCAGAGACACTGAAAAATCTTTTGCCTCAATCGGCGCAGAAGTAGAATCATTTTTATCAAATCCGCAAATTATATTTAAAATATGGGCGCAATCGACAAAATTTGTAGTTAACGGGCCGATTTGATCCAGGCTTGAGCCGAAAGCTACTAAGCCGTATCTTGAAACCCTTCCGTAGGTTGGCTTAAACCCCACAATACCGCAGAAAGAGGCTGGTTGGCGTATAGAGCCGCCTGTATCAGAGCCCAGAGCAAAAGGGACAAGCCTTGCCGCAACTGCGCAGCTAGAGCCTCCGCTTGAGCCTCCCGGCACCCTTTGTGTGTCCCAGGGGTTTTTTGCAGGGCCGTAGCAGGAATTCTCCGTAGATGAACCAAAGGCGAATTCATCCATATTGGTTGTGCCGATGATTTTAAGGCCCGCTTTCTTTAGTTTTGCAATTACCGTTGCATCATACACTGATATGTGGGAAGAAAGAATTTTTGAAGCGCAGGTAATTTTTTTACCCTTTATGCAAATATTGTCTTTAATTGCAATCGGTGCACCCTTAAGCGAAGAGGCTCCATCTGCCTCAACCGGTTCGTCATAGCTTTCTACAAAGGCGTTTAAGCCGGCATTTCTTTTTATGCGTTCCTTAAAAAAAGAATATGCTTCTTTTTCGCTTAATTTGTTATTCTTGATGTTTTCGGCAATTTGAATGCCGGTTAGACCGGTTAGATTATCCATTGTAAGCTATTCAATTACTTTGGGTATTTTAAAATAATTTCCTTCCCGTGAAGGGGCATTTTTCAGGATATCTTCCTGAACGCCGCAATCCTTAGCCTCATCTTCCCTGAATATATTATTTTTAAGACTGGGCCCCCTCATCGGCTCGACATTATCTACGTTAAGCTCTTTAAGTTTATCGATATAGCCTAGAATTTTGGACAGTTGCGAAACTAAGGACTCGGCTTCATCGCTGGATACGCCAATTCGTGCAAGACTAGCTACATATTCGACTTGTTTTTCGTTAGGCATATTTTATATCCTGGGTAAGCTTTTTAAAGCGGCTCTTATTTCTTTTAGGGGGTGGGAATAGTTCCTAAGCTCTCCGTTAAAAAATTTATCGTAAGAAGCAAGATCCAAAAATCCGTGGCCGCTAAAATTAAAAACAATACACTTCTCTTTTCTTTCATTTTTTGCAATATCGATTACCGCCTTTATAGCGTGGGCTGTTTCAGGCGCAGGAACAATGCCTTCAGTTTTAGCAAAAAGCACAGCCGCTTTAAAAACATCTATCTGGTTATAAGCCCTTGCTTCAATAATTTTTTTATCATGCAAAGCGCTTACCAGGGGGGAACAGCCGTGATAGCGAAGCCCGCCTGCGTGGATTCCCGGCGGTATAAAATTATGCCCCAGCGTAAACATTTTTATAAGGGGGGTTAACGATGCTGTATCGCCGAAATCATATTCATATCTGCCGCGGGTTAAGCTCGGGCAGGCAAACGGTTCAACCGCTATAATTCTTAAATTATCATTTTTTAATTTATCTTTTATAAAAGGATGCACCAATCCTCCAAAGTTGCTTCCTCCGCCCACACAGCCTACCAGATAATCCGGCACTTCTTTTATCTTCGCAAGTTGTTTTTTAGCCTCGAGGCCTATAACTGTCTGATGCAAAAGTACATGGTTTAAAACACTTCCCAGGCAATAATTTGTGGCCTTGTCTTTAGCGGCATCTTCTACTGCTTCGGATATCGCAATGCCTAAACTACCCCGGCAGTGAGGATCGCCTTTAAGTATTTTTCTTCCGCTAGCGGTAAGGCTGGAGGGCGACGCCACAACTTCTGCCTGCCACATGCGCATTAAAGACTTCCTGAAAGGTTTCTGCTCGTAGCTTACCTTAACCATATAGACACGGCACTTAAGGCCAAAAACATTACAGGCAAAACTTAAAGCGCTGCCCCACTGGCCTGCACCGGTTTCGGTAGTTAATCGTTTGATGCCTTCTTTTTTGTTGTAGTAGACCTGCGCTATTGCGGTATTGGTTTTGTGGCTTCCTGTGGGAGAGGCGCTTTCGTCTTTATAATATATCCGGCACTTCGTCCGAAGCTGCCGCTCAAGATGCACAGCCCTTTTAAGCGCGGTTGGCCGCCAGATAGTTAACATATCCATTACTTCGTCAGGAATTTCTATCCAACGCTCGCTGCTCATCTCCTGCTTGATAAGGGAAAGCGGAAAGATTGGCCGAAGATCGTCCTTTTCGAGGGGCTTACCGGTTGCCGGATTAATCGGCGGCGGAAGCTTAAAAGGTAAATCCGCAACTACATTATACCATTTTTGGGGAATATCTTTTTCGCAAAGGCAAATCTTAAAGTCAGCCATAGAAGAGTATTATAAATGAAAAAGGCTTTATTGCAAACGAAAAACACGTAGCCGCAGACAATTTACCTGCGGCTATCTGTTTTAAAATCAGTGCTAATTTTGTTTTAAGAAGCGTGGTACTTCCCGCGGAACAAGGTTAGCTCCAGGAAAGCCTGCAGCCTTCTTGAGCGGCTGGGATGCCTTAATTTCTTAAGCGCTTTTGCCTCAATTTGCCTGATGCGTTCGCGGGTTACCTTAAAAATCATTCCCACTTCTTCAAGCGTTTTGGGCGTGCCGTCTTCTATGCCGAAGCGAAGTATTAGAATCTTTTTTTCTCTTTCTGTTAAACTTTCCATAGCCTGCTGCAATTCTTCTTTCAACATAGAATAAACTGTAGCGTTTGCCGGAGATACTGCTTTTTTGTCTTCGATAAAATCTCCAAAATATGTATCTCCATCATCGCCTATCGGTGTGTGAATAGATATCGGCTGCTGGGAAACTTTAACTATGTCCTTAATTTTGGAAATTGGAAGCCTCAGCTCCTTGGAAAGCTCTTCGGAGGTGGGTTCTCTTCCTTTCTCCTGTATAAACAAGCGCGAAATGCGGATTATCTTGTTGATAGTTTCTGTCATGTGGACGGGAATTCTTATGGTACGCGCCTGGTCAGCAATTGCGCGCGTTATTGCCTGGCGTATCCACCAGGTAGCATAAGTTGAAAATTTATATCCTCGTTCATACTCGAACTTTTCAACTGCCTTTATAAGTCCGATGTTACCTTCCTGTATCAGGTCAAGGAATGAAAGCCCCCTGTTTACGTATTTTTTAGCAATACTGACAACAAGCCGAAGATTTGCCTCAACCAGAGTCCTTTTTGCCGCGTTGTATTGCCTTTGTTTTTCGAAAATTATCCTTAGCTTAAACCTTATTTCTTCTTCCTTAAAACCGAGCCTTCTTATAAATGCTCTTTTGCTTTTGCCTAATTGGCGCTTTTCTTCGCTGGCTCCTCTACCGTGCACTGCCGTAAAGCGCCTGTTTATTTTTTCTATTTCGCGCCCCAGCATATGCATGTTGCTTATTATTTGCTCAATTATTACGATTGTAAAATTGAAACTTTCAAGAATCCTCTTCTGGGTATCGATGTTCTTTGTCCTTATAAGCTTTATGTAAAGCGCTTTTATTCTTTTAATCTCTTTTTCTTTATTCGTTATCTCTCCCTTTACGAAATCATCCGGGTTTAACTCATCTTTAAAAAGCTTTTGAGAGATTTCAATAAAAGCTTCCTTGGCTATGACTGTAGAAAATATTTCATCACGAAGCAGCTCTTCTTTGCTTTCTATTTCCTTTGCAAGCCTCACTTCTTCCTCGCGGCTGAGCAGCGGAATCTGGCCCATCTGTTTCAGATACATTTTAACCGGGTCATCAACCGGCATAGATACAACATGGGTTTCTTTCTTTTCTTTCTCACGTTCCCATTCCTCAACTTCGTTGGCCTCGAGAACGCTTATGTTATGGTTATCCAGCCGTTCAAAAACAACATCCATCTCCTCTGCGCTTACAACCTCTTCCGAAAGGAAATGGTTGATTTCATCGTAAGTAAGGTATCCCTTCTTCTTACCCAGCTCAACTAACTGCTCGATGCTCCTTTCAAGAACTTTTTTCTTATGCATTTTTTACCTCGCTAGTTATCTTATCAAATTTATTGATTAAAACTTTTAATCTATCTTTCTCGCCTTTTACTTCTGCTTCTTTTATGTCCTGTTTTAGTTTATCAATGGAAAGCCTCGCACGGTGCTGCCTGAGCTTAAGTATGCTGCTTTTAAAAACTTCGTTCTCAAGAGGAATGTCCTCTTCCAGAAGTATCTTCGAAATAAAACCGCTTATTTCTTTATCCTCGATTGACCCTAAGACTTTATTGCAGGTCATATCGGTTGAGTCGTTGTAATTTTTAAGAAAATATGAAACCGTTTTTCTTGCGAGCGGATATGAAAAATCTTCTTCTCGTAAATTCTTTCTGATAAGCGGGAAAGCTTTTTTGTTGGAAAACATAAATTTGAGAATAATTTTCTCCGCTATGGAAAACAGCTCTTTGGTTTGTAAATTTGCCAGCTGCGGCGCTTTTACTTCTTTTTTTGGAAAAATTTTCTTAAATTCGGAGATAAGTATTTCTTCTTTCACCCTTAAGATAAAGGAAAGTTTTTTTATATATTCATACTTTTCTATTTCACTGTTTAGTTTGTTTAAAGTTGCAAATATTTCCTGCGCTATTTTTGTCTTGCCGTCTATACTTTCTATATCATACATTTTACTTAAGATTGAAACTTTATAATCAAAGAAATCTTTTTTGTCGGAAAACACACGCATAGATTCTTCTTTGGGCTTTGCTCTTACCAGAGAATCCGGGTCAAACCCCTGCGGCAAGGATACCACTTTTACTTTTAAGTCGTTTTCAAGCAGGAGGTCAAGTGCCCGCAATGTTGCCATCTGTCCCGCTTTATCAGAATCATAGACAAGGGTAACGTTATTGGTGTATCTTCTAATAAGGCGTATCTGTTCGACTGTCAAGGCAGTACCCAACGAGGCAACTATGTTTTTTATTCCCGATACATACGGCATAATCATATCAAGGTAGCCTTCTACAACTATTACGCACTCAGCTTTTGCAATATCGTCTTTTGAAAAATTAAAGCCGAATAAATGGTCGCGTTTGCTGTAAACCTGGTTTTCAATGGAATTGATGTATTTGGGCGCGGTATCACCCTCTCGCCACGTTCTTGCGCCAAAACCAATGACGCGCGAGCGTATGTCAAATATCGGAAACATTACCCGCTCACGGAATAAATCGCGGTAAGCCTCACCTTGCGATATGGCAAGAGACGACCTTTCAAGTATTTCAAGAGTAAAGTTTTTCTTACGCATATATTCAATAAGGCTGTTTCGCCCGAGGGAATATCCTATGCGGAACTTTTTGATAGTCTCTAAAGTTATTCCTCTTTTATTGAGGTAATCAATAACCGGCCTGGTTGAGGCATCTTCCAGAAGAGCTTTGTGAAAAAACAAAGACGCTTCGTCAAGACAGGTATAAATGATATTTTTGAACCTGTCTTTTTCTGTGCTTTGATGGGGAATTTCAATACCCAGGCGTTTTGCAAGGATTTCTACCGCCTCAACAAAAGTCATCTTCTCGTGCATCATAAGAAACTGTATGACGCCGCCGCCTTCTCCGCAGCCAAAGCAATGAAAAATCTGCTTCTGCGGGCTTATCATAAAGGAAGGTGTTTTTTCTCCGTGGAAAGGGCAATTCGCTTTAAAATTCCTGCCGGCGCGCTTAAGCGGTATGTAGCCGGATATTACCTCCACTATGTCAGTTCTGGTTTGTATGTCGTCTATAAAGGATTGGGGTATCATACTTATGCCACGGATAAATGTAAGGCTAATTTAAAAATTACTTAATGCTTCGTAGGCCTGATTATTTGCTTTTACGTGAAAAACGGCGGAATCCGGCGAACTCGTATATTTGAATTTTTTCTTTGCTGGTTAAATAATCCAGCATCAGGTTGACGCCCAAGTTGTCGGAAGCTATGTGCGGAGCAACAACCACGTTTATGTTATGCTCTTTGCATTTCTTGAAATGCTCTTCTGACTGGTGCATGGCAATTATCGTGTCCACCCCGCAGGAAGATAGTTTGTCGTAAATTCCTGAAGGGCCTTCGGTTCCTCCGGTAAACTCAATATGTATACGGCGCACACGGCTTGCCGCGCTTCCTATTTCAATCATTACGCTGTTATTATTTTTTGCCGATTCTTTATATTCCGGAATTTCGTTCAGCAAATCAACAATATTTCCGATTGTTGAAGGCGTTTCTTTATCCATTAATTTTTTTATATATTGATAGGCAAGGTTATCGCAAGGAGTATGCATACACAAAAGATTTATCTTAAGCCACTTTGCCACATCAACTACTTTCTGATGGTTGGCTGCGTGGATTCTGCGTTCTATCTCCGCTTTCCTTTCTGATAAAAGGTTCTCTGACGCGCTTAAAGATATACCTTCGTTATGATAAGCAAAAATCTGTAAATCCATTACATCATAGAGGCTGGCAAGCGCGCGGCCTGTTGGATGATGGCTGATTGCAAGGTCTATCGCGGTTTTCTTTTCGCGAAGGCGGTCTACAAGAAGCAGCTCCGCCTCATTTACATCTACCCCGACAATAACGGATTTTATATCGGACTCAAGCCCGCCGTTAAGTATGCGGGTATCTGCGAATGGGTTTATGAGCGAATCTAAATCAAAAGTTTCTTTCTGGAATTTTTCTAATTTATCATATGCCGATTTCTTTTCTTTGAAATAATTATCGATTTCTTTTTTCCCGCGGATATCCGCCTCAATTCCCTTTTTAATTATTTCCTGATAAATCGTTTTTAGTTTCATCCCGTTAGACCTCCTTTTAACCGATTTTTAATGTAACGTTTACCCATTCCAGTTTTTAGGTATTTTTCTCTGCGAAAAGCATCATTTTTATCCAGACAAGCTTCAAAATAAATAAGTTCGAAGAGTCCTTTATTTCTTGTAGAAAAAACTTTACCAGTATTATGTTCTAGCAGCCTATTTTCAAGATTATTTGTAGCTCCCGTATAAAATTGGCTTGATTTTTCGCTTTTCAGGACATATGTATAATGCCAAGGTCTAACGGGATTCATTCATTACCCCCTTATCATCGATTAAAACAACTGATTTAATTATTCTTTTCTTTACCCCGTTAGAGAACCTTGTTCTCTAACGGGGTTTACTTTCTGATTTTTCAGAATCTGCAGCCAGAATTCTTTCAACTTCCGTATTAACCGTAAAACCCGGAATAAATTTACTGAGTCCGCCCGCAACCGCTAAATAAGTTTTAGGAGCTATTCCTTTAAATATCCGGGAGGTGTAACCGCCAAATATACCTGGATTAGCGCAGATAAGATGAAGGAAAAAAACTAGGACACTTGCCAAAAAAACAAGCCTTGCGAATCCGAAGATAACAGCTACCATTTTTTCCGCGGAAGCAATTTCTTTTCGCTTAAAGAAGGCGTCAATTATTTTAATGATAAGCCCGAATATTATTCCAATTATTACAAAGAGCGCAAGAGCCGTTATGGCTTTAATCAAATTTTCCTGTAAAAACGTGATTTTAGTCGAAATTTTCCCGGCTAAAAATGGGTAAAATTGAAAAGTAAAAATAGAATTGATAAACAGCGCGAGTATTTTTAAAATCTCGATGAGAATTCCCTTTGATACTGCTTCGTAAGTTATTCTTAACCAAAGGATTAGGAAAATTAGATCTATGAGGCCAAATCCCTTAAATATACCCATTTATCAAAATTTATTTAGATATAACATATTAAGACATAAAAGTCAAGAAAACGTTTACAATCTGCGGATTACACCCCCTACCACAGCCTTGGTTTGGGCTGGCTGGAGTTATCCTCTATTTTTACGGCAAAGAGCCAGTTTTTTTTCTAATCGAATACTCAACGTAACCAGCAAGGATTTCCTGCACTTTAGGCGGAGGCGCAACTACAAAAAAGGTTGAAATAACCGCATGCGCCATTTCATGAGCAAGCATACCGGCAGTTGCATCATTAAATGAAATGTAGATTGTATTATGGCTTGGAATGTAAACAGAAGGTAGACTTGCTTCAATTATCTGGGAATCTCCGGAGATGGCTTTATTCACTTCCACAATATCAGGATAAACGATAATTCTTCCGCGGTAACTTTTAAGGCCGATATCAAGAGCATCGCAAACTTCAAGGAAAAGAGAATCTATGCCATCTTTAATTACAGAACGTATGTCGCTGTCGTTTTTCGATAAAGCATCGAGCCTGAATAACCCCGTTGCATTTATTTTTTGGGCAAAGGAAGACGGGCTGCAGCCGTCGCATAAAGATACTGTGAAATATTTGGTTTCAATTGTTTCCGCAAAACAAGTAAAAGGCAAAAGGCTAAAAACTATCAGCCAAAGAAAGGTTGATTTATTTTTTTTGTTATTTTTAATTTTTTTCATTTAGCCGTTGTTGCGCAAGATGACACTTTGAAAAATTATATGCCCTTAAAACCATCAAGTATTGATTCTATGTGTTTTATCCTGTCTTCGACTTGTTTTTTATTTTCGAAATAAACTTCATTAATCACTTTTTCTGCCGCTGAAGTTTCATTCTTAATCGCTGTCATTTTATCTCTCAGGGAATTAGACATCAAAGTAAGGGAATGAGACAGTTCTTTTAACTGGTCGGTAGCTCTTATTTGGAAATTGGCGCCGTAATTTCCTTCTCCCAGCTTATCTATTTCTCTCTTTAGTCTAAAAAGCGGCCCGGCAATTTTATGAGAAACAAAAAGTGTCAGCAAAATAACCGCCAGGGCAGTAAATACTGTTACTATAATAATTGTTTGCATTATAAGCGGCAGGATAAAATCTGCCGTCGTCATAACCCTAACTTTTGTATTTTCGATAGCAACAGTAGTTGAATTGGCCGACAGCAGAAAAAGGGAAATGCCTATGGCAATGGCTGCGGCAATTACAATAAGGCAAAATTTTACTATGAACTTTGTTTGAAACTTTTTGTCGATAAAATAATTTTTTCTTTGATTATTCATATTTAACCTCCCTGACTATTCCAAGCCCAATTCTTTATAATTTATTTTCACATTCGCCTGCGTTTTAAGCGAGCTCATCCAATCCTCAACTGCTTTTTGCTGTTTTTGCTTAAAAAGAACGAGGCGTATTTCCGGATAAACATCTTCAAGGGTTTTGCCCTGAAATTTATCTTTGTTTGTGTTGTAAAAATCATTTATCTCGTTGTCATCTATTTTTATATTTAAGAATAATTCTTTTGCTTTTTTATCTACCGCTCTTTTTAAAAGCGCCTGCTCCCAGAAATCCTGGACGTCTTCAAGGAAACTCGCGTCTTTATCCAAGCCTCTATTTTCAGCTTCTCTAAGTATAAGTTTTCTGTTTATAAGGTTATCCAGAAATTCCCTGCGGGCTTCTTTTGTATCAGGCTTTGACAGGTTGAATTTTGCAAAATCTTTTTCGAATTCACTCTTTGTAATTTTTATCTGCCCTATCGAGATAGCCGGTTCTTCTTTTTGGGCACAAGCTAAACTCAATAAAATAATAACCATAAATAAAATCCAATTCAATCTGCGCATTCTGTCCTCCTTATGTTAAATGAATATGTAATTTGGAATATATAATTCCATTTTACACATATTTTTGGAATTGTCAGCACTTTTGGCGCTATGCCTTGCAAATTTCCTCGATGTCGGTAAGGTTTATAAACTTAACCACAAAATCACCATATCTGCGGCTATAAGGTTCGGCTACATTATGAGATACTACATATATTTGCGCTTTATCATAATGCCTTAAGAATACTTTGATGTTTGCCGGATTGAAATCTTTATCGCGCCATTTACATTCTATCGCCAAAATAGGCTGGCCTCTTTTTTTAATCACAAAATCTATTTCGTGGCCCTGTTTATCTCTCCAATAGCCTATATCTTTAGTCTGCCGGCAAGCAAATATCTCGTTTAAAACAAAATGCTCCCATAAATACCCCATATCATCATCTCTAAGCTCATGCCAACCGCGATAATAACAAACAAATCCGGTATCAAAACCATAAACTTTTGGAGCGGAGATAATTTCGTTTTGTCTCCGGGAACTAAAAGGGCGGATAATATGCGCAGCGAAAGTAGCCTCAAGGACTTTCAGATAATTGGAAATAGTAGTCCTGCTTGCCTCGCATGGAGACGTAAAGCTATTGGCTTCGAATATGCCTCCGCTTTGAGCCATTATAAGTTCGAAAAATTTCTGAAAAGAATAGCGCCGTTCAAGCCTAAATAGCTCCTGTATGTCTTTCGCCCAAAAAGCATCTATCCAATCCTGGAAATTGCGCTCTGGATACCTATGGTGCATAAAGAAAGGCGGCAATCCACCGTAGAGAAATCTATGTTTATAGTCAGTATTGCCGAAGGACTCACCGTCCGACAATATCATAGGCGTAAGCCAGACTTCACGTTTTCTGTCCGCTAACGTATCTTTAAACTTCGCTGAAGCGCTAAGAGTTGACGAACCTGTAGCGATAATTTGTATATCCGGGTAATGGTCAGCAGCTATTTTTAGCATTTCGGAAGGATTTGGCAACCTGTGAATTTCATCCAAGGCAATACGGCGACCGTGCAGGCTTTCCAAGAAAGCTTGCGGATCTTCCATTATGCGCCTTATGCGGGGAAGTTCACAGTCGAAATAATCAATATTTTCAAAGCTTTTACAGAGAAACGTCTTACCCGCGCGCCGAACGCCTGTCAGCCAGACAATTGATTTTTCTTCAAACCGCTCCTCTATGGCATTTTTCCAAAATGGCCTGTTTTTCATAGTTAAAGTATAACATATAGTTTAACTATATGCAATAGTAAATTCATATAGATAAGCCCAGTGTAACCTTGACTGTTCATTATAATACGTAATCGGAAAAAATCCATAAAAAAACCCTGCTTGTACAAAAGCAGGGTTAAATTTTCAATTATAGAATTTTTATTATTTTTTAATCTTTCAGATTATTGGTAGTAGTGATTAAGCGTGCCTTTGTTTTTTAGATCGAGGTTGCCGTCAATAAAATCATACGCTCCTATATCCAAATTAATTCCGTCAAATGCCGAATAGTCCATCGGCGTTAAAGGATGATACCCAAAGAAGAAAGGTGTTGAGCCATCGGCGCTGGTGATACGAACGAGACTTAAAATTTCATAATACCCTAAACCTTTCTTAAGAAGCTCCTCAAGAATACCTGCCGGTACACTTAGCGGATACGCCGGCCAGATTTGTTGTAATCCAGCATTAGCGGCAGCTGGAGCTGTGAAAGGTATTGTACCTAACCCCATAACCGCAGCAGCATTTGTATCGTCATATAAAACATATCCTGTAGGTACACTGGCCAAATCAAGCGCCGGTGACGGATAAACGCCGGTAATTGCTGTTGTTGCCGGCCTGACTATGCCCTGAATTACGCCGCTTATAGGAAGCGTGCCGTTGCCATGGCCTGCGTCATATAAACCTGCTCCGCCGCCAATTCTAAGCACTAATCCGGCCGGAGAAGTTCCTGAAGGCAGCGCAGAATTTATATAACCGTTTATAACCTGTATGTTAACCTTTAAAGGATTCGTTACTGAAGGTAAGCCGGGAGTCCCCACGCCGATAGTTCCGTTTGGCGTAGAGAAATATGAATATCCACCGGCAATTACATTAGGCCCAGTTGCAAGCGGCGTCATAATCGGAGAGAAAGATGCACCCATTGCCGCCCAAGAAGTACCAGCTAAATTCATCATAGCAGCTCCATCAAGCCAATCAAAAAATTTGGTGTTACCTGGAAGCGTTGGAACAGTAATTTTAGGATCATTGGTCTGCGGTGCCCAGCCTTGTCCGGCATAAATTGAACCGCTTGTGCTTTCCAAATACACTCCGCCGCGAGGCGAAATAACTGAATTAACCGTCATATTTCCGGCGCTGACTATATGGATGATACCGTTATTTGCGGCAACAGAAGCTCCGATGTTGTTAAGAATGTAACCTAAAGTAATTTCATTAAGCTCTTTAATATAAATGTCTCCTGTATCCCAAGAATAAGCGCTTAAATAAGCTACATTGGTATTTATTGGGGAAAGCAGCGTTCCAATATTATATCTTGCCAATAAGCCGGCATATTGTGCGGTAATCCTGGAGGTTACGTCAGCGTTGATAGAACCATTCCAGGAAATAAGGTTGGCTTCGGAAATTCCTGTTCCGCCAACAGATGCCGTAATAAAACTATTTACTAGGGTTACATCATCGTCTGCCTCAACTTGGGCGAGCGCGTTACCGCTGCCTGCAACTGTTGAGCTTATTGTGCTGTCGGTAATATTTACGGCGCCACTATTGCTCTTAATCAACACAGTAGCATCGCCATTACCGTTTACGATAGATTGGATAAGACTATTATCACTTATATCAATAAGGCCGTTTGCAGTCATATTAATACTTGCTGTACCGTTAAGAACGGTAGCAATAATATTGCTTGGATCGACGGTTATACCATCGCCTGCGGTAAAAGTGATGTCTGCGGTATTGCCGCTGGTTGGGCCGTTGACTGTGGCGGTTATGTCTGAATCTTGTACTGAGATATCGCTAGCAGCATCAAGGTTGACGCTCGCTGAGCCATCTCCGGTAACTTCTGCATTGACTGTGCTGCCATCGGTGATGTTGATGTCGCCGGTAGAAGTAGTCAGGTCGATTGTTGCGTCTCCGTCTCCGCCAACTGTTGCTTCAACGGTGCTGGGGTCTATGTTGATTGTATCGTTGGCATATAAGGTAATGTCTGCGGTACCGTTTCCGTTGACTGTAGAATAAATAAAACTATCAAGGATATCTAAGTTTGCGCCGTTGGCGTTAATGGTAACTGTGGCTGTGCCGGTTGTAGCCTGGGCTTGGATAGTGCTTGCGTTCTGCACGGTAAGGTCGTCATCTGCATCAAGAGTAATTGTTGAGTCGCCATCGACTACGGTTGCTGTAATAGTGCTGTCGTCTATGTCTATACTGCTGTTATCTGAGGTAAGAGTAATGTCTGCGGTATTGCCAAGGCCTGGGCCGTTAACGGATGCGGTAATGTCGGAACCCTGTACCAGGATATCATAAGCGGCATCGATATTTATATCGCTTGAGCCGTCTCCGGTTACTTCTGCGTTAACTGTGCTGCCATCTGTAATGTTGATATCGCCAATGAATGTGCTTATATCAATTGATGCGTCGCCGTCTCCGCCAACTGTTGCTTCAACGGTGCTGGGGTCTATATTGATTGTATCGTTGGCATATAAGGTAATGTCTGCGGTACCGTTTCCGTTGACTGTAGAATAAATAAAACTATCAAGGATATCTAAGTTTGCGCCGTTGGCGTTAATGGTAACTGTGGCGGTGCCGGTTGTAACTAAAGCTTCAATAGTGCTGGCATTCTGAATAGCTATACCGTTACCTGCATTTATGGTAATGGTTGAATCGCCACCGACTACGGTTGCTGTTACAGTACTGTTGTCTACGTCTATATTACCATCTGCCTTCATATCAATCTTACTATCGCCGGAATCAGTTGTTGCACTAACAGTAGAATCGGTAATGTCTATATTACCCTTAGCATCCATTTTAATCTCAGCCTTATCGCCATTAGTCGCGGAGGTAGTGATAGTGCTCGTATTTATAGTGATATCGCCCTTCTTGGCTTTTATGTCAATCTTGGCATCGCCGGTATCATTGACTGTTGCTACTATAAGAGAATTGTTGCTGACATCTATATTCTGGTCAGCGTCGAGTTTGATTTCAGCTTTGGTGCCGTTAGTGGCAGAAGCACTCACTGTGCTGTTATCTACGGTTATATCGCCATGAGTGGCTTTCATATCAATCTTAGCTTCGCC
>Ga0172371_10004204_pt1 | contig 21911 bp, 19 predicted proteins | sample Lak12m_FD_114543 | JGI IMG/M metagenome (GOLD analysis project Ga0172371, IMG submission 114543) | Freshwater microbial communities from Kabuno Bay, South-Kivu, Congo - kab_022012_12m | ecosystem: Environmental > Aquatic > Freshwater > Lake | place: Democratic Republic of the Congo: South-Kivu...
GCTCATGTAATCGCCAATGATGGTATCGCCATCGTCACCAATCCCGAAATTGAGATCCCGACTTTATCGGTAGAGCAAGTACGTAATATCTTCGCTGGCGAGATCACTAACTTCTCCGAAGTTGGCGGTTCAGATGCACCGATCACAGTTGTGGCACGTGAAGAAGGTTCCGGAACGCGCGCCGCTTTTGAAGAACTGGTTATGGAATACAAAGATGAGGCTGGTGAAGATCAAGCTAAGCTGATCGTTGAAAGCGCTCTTTTGCAGCAATCCAATGGGCAGGTACGCACCACAGTAGCGACAACTCCCAACACAATTGCCTTCTTAAGCTTTGGTTTCTTGGATGACAGCATCTATGGTGTACCCATTGATGGTGTTGTTCCTGATGAAGCCAATGTTATCAACGGTACTTACCCGATCTATCGCCCACTTAATATGATCACTAATAGTGATTGCGAGTCAGAATTAGCAAATACTTTTATTGAATGGATCCTAAGCGAAGAAGGGCAAACAATAGTGAAAGAAGAAGAATATATCCCCGTTGGAAGCGCTCCTGAAGCGGAAACTGCTCCTGCGGCTGATTATGTTCCTCCCACGGGTCTAAGCGGTCAATTGCAATTAGCTGGTTCAACAACTGTACAGCCATTAGCTGAAGTACTTGGTGAAGCTTTCATGGAATTAAATCCCGATTTAGTTATCGAGATACAAGGTGGCGGATCTAGCGTAGGTGTGACCTCGGCTGGTGAATGCACGACCCCCATCGGTAATGCCTCCCGAACGGTGAAGGACTCCGAGTTCGAAGAGTTTCCAGGAATCACCGCTTATGTAATCGCCAATGATGGTATCGCCATCGTCACCAATCCCGAGACTGAGATCCCGACTTTATCGGTAGAGCAGGTACGCGGTATCTTCGCTGGCGAGATCACTAACTTCTCCGAAGTTGGCGGTCCAGATGCACCGATCACGGTTGTGGCGCGTGAGGAAGGTTCCGGTACACGCGCTGCGTTTGAAGAACTGGTCATGGAATACAAAGATGAGGCTGGCGAGAAACAATCCAAGCTGATCGTTGAAAGCGCTCTTCTGCAGCAATCCAATGGGCAGGTTCGCACCACAGTAGCGACTACCCCCAATACGATTGCATTCTTGAGCTTTGGTTTCTTGGATGACAGCACCTATGGTGTACCCATTGATGGTGTTGTCCCAATGGTTGAGAATGTGATGAATGGTACATACCCCATCTTCCGACCGCTCAATATGATCACCAACAGTGACTGCCCTGATCCAAATGCTGATGCGTTTATCGAATATATCTTAAGTGCAATTGGACAGGAAATTGTAGCCGAAGATTATATTCCTGTGAAATAAGAAATTCGTTTCTATACATAAGTAGATATAATAAGAAGGGGGGCACGTAAGATGTGCCCTCCTTTGTTGATGAAATTTATAGTAAGATAATAAAATGTATTTAATCACTATCATTTGTTGGGGAGCTGTCTAATGGAAAAGGAATTAATGGAAAGTTCTGCTGAACCAACAAAGCGCCCTATTTTAATTACGATTGTTGGTATTATTCTAGTTTTCTTTGCCGTATCTTTCTTGATTGCTGGTGTTTGGTATATCAATAACCCAGCACCGGAAGGGGGAATGGATTCTGCTTTGGTTACTTTGGCTTCTATTGCTGGTGCAGGTGTCCTTGTACTATCAGCGTATGGTGTTTGGAACCTAAAGGATTGGGCGCGTCTTTTGGTTATGACTATATTAGGTTTGGTGGGATTAATTTACGGTATATCAATCACATTTGATGTATTCTCACAAATCTTTAGTGGTAATGAGATTGTTCCCCTTGGAGATATTCTTCTAATTAGCGTGATTGGAATAAGTAAAATTCTTTTACTCGGCGCTATTCCAATCTTTATGATCTGGATGTTGGTTAAACATAGTAATTATTTCATAGAACCAGCTTCTCAGCGTGCAATTATCGATAAAAGCATGCGTCAGATATTAATCATTACAACTTTTAGTTCAATTTTAATCGTCACATTAATATTTATTTTTACTTTCAATGAATCAAGGGAATCTATTGCTGATGTAGGAATTATACCCATGATTTTTGATACTGTATGGAGACCAGGCTCAATTATCGGGGCATCTGATGTAGATTTTGGGATGATGCCTATGATTCTTGGTTCCATATTAAGCACATTAGGAGCAATCATTATTGGTGTTCCTTTGTCTTTAGGGACTGCAATTCTAATGGCAGAGATTGCTCCAAAAACAGTGGTTGGTGTGATCAAACCATCAATTGAGCTGTTAGCAGGAATACCTTCTGTTGTTTATGGTTTATTTGGTATGGTTGTTTTTGCACCATTGATCCGACAAATCTTCCCTGTTCCTGGTAATTCTGGATTTGGTTTATTAAATGCCTCATTGATTCTAGCAGTTATGATCATTCCAACTATTACAAGTATTGCTGAAGATGCCATTATTGCGGTTCCAAAATCGTACAAAGAAGGAGCGCTTGCACTGGGGTCAACTCACTGGCAAGCGATATCAAGAGTAATTGTTCCAGCAGCCCGTTCTGGAATTGTCGCTGCAATCATTTTGGGGATTGGTCGTGCATTAGGCGAAACAATGGCGCTGATTATGGTTATAGGGAATGCAATTGCAATGCCAAAACCTTTGACCGATAACCCACTGACAACTTTCTTAACTCCCGCTAGGACATTAACAGCGAATATAGCTGTCGAAATTAACTATGCTGCAGGAACACATAGAAGTGCATTATTCTTTTCCGGAGTACTTTTATTTGTAATGCTTTTAGTTGTGAATAGCTCAGCTCGTTATCTTATGCGAGAAAGGTTGCAATCATGAGTGCTAATATAACAACTGTAAATAGATCAATCGCATCATTGCAAAATAATAACATGTCCACACGTAAAATTATCCAAAAGATTGCCTTTGGAATAATGTGGATCTTTGCAGCATTAGCTATAGCTATGTTGCTTTGGATAATCATTTATGTACTTATAAATGGCGCTCAAGTAATCAATCTTGAATTCTTGACAACTCGACCGCGAGGTGGTGTTTCTGGTGAAGGGGGAATGTCAACAACCATTCCAACAACACTTTACTTAGTTGTCTCTACTTTAGCCTTAGCTGCTCCTCTTGGAATTGGAGCTGCCATATACCTTGTTGAGTACGCTGGGGAGGTTGAAAAAGAAAGCAGAGCAGCGCGTATATTAATAAGAGTTGCTAGGACAGGGATTGAAATCTTGGCTGGTGTACCATCGATTATTTTTGGATTATTTGGTTTTACCCTATTTGTATCAATCATGAAATTAGGTTTTTCGCTACTCTCGGGTGGTTTAGCAGCAGCTTGTTTAATCCTGCCGGTGATCATTCGTACTACTGAAGAAGCTTTATTATCTGTACCTATGTCATATCGAGAAGGAAGTCTTGCTCTTGGCGCCAACAAATGGCAAACGATAACTTCTGTCATTCTGCCTGCTGCATCACCGGGCATAGTTACTGGGATCGTATTAAGCGTTGGACGAATCATTGCTGAAACCGCAATTTTCTGGGTAACGATTGGTGGTAGTTATCGCATGCCTGAGAATTTAGCTTCTGCAGGTAGAACAATGTCCTTACATGTTTTTATGCTGGCAACTGAAACACGTGCCTTTGATAAAGCAATGGGGACTTCTGCAATCTTAATCATTGTGATTGTCTTATTAAACTTAGTTATCAATTTTATTTCATCCCGATTTGAAGCAAAGTTTATGGGAAAGAAGGTTTAGAAAAATGAACCAAAACGGTAAAGAAATTAAAATTAACGTAAAAGATTTTAACTTTTATTATGGGAAATTTCAGGCTCTGCGTGATATCAATATGGACATTCCTAAAAATAAAATTACATCAATCATTGGACCTTCGGGTTGTGGGAAAAGTACATTCTTGCGGTCTTTTAACCGTATGAATGATCTCATTCCAAATGTCAATGTTAAGGGTGAGGTGACTATGGAATCAGAAAATATATTTGAAATGGATGTGGTTGCCTTGCGACAACGAGTGGGTATGGTTTTTCAACGACCAAACCCCTTCCCGAAATCTATTTTTGATAATGTTGCTTATGGACCTAGAGCAGCAGGCTTACGAGATAAAACCGTTGTTGAAGAGCTTGTTGAACGAAGTTTAAAACAAGCTGCAATTTGGGATGAAGTAAAAGACGATCTGAACAAATCTGGCTTAGCTCTATCCGGTGGACAACAGCAACGCTTATGTATTGCGCGTGCATTAGCAGTCGAACCTGAAGTGATTTTGATGGATGAGCCTGCCTCAGCATTAGATCCAATTTCTACATTACGTATCGAGGAATTGATTCGAATACTTGCAGAAAATTACACTATTGTCATCGTAACTCATAATATGCAACAAGCGGCGCGTGCTTCTGATTACTCTGCATTTTTCAACATGGCAGAAGACCGAGCAGGATATTTGGTTGAATTTGGAGAAACTGTTAAAATATTCACAAACCCAACGAATCAACTGACTGAAGACTATATCACAGGTCGTTTTGGATAATATGAAAGGAGTAAATAAATGGCTAGGGAAACTTTAGACAAAAAAATTCACATAATTCTAGACCAAATCCTAGTTCTAGATAGCATGGTTGAAGACGCGATTATCAATTCTGTTGATGCCTTAAAACGACGCGATCTGGATATGTCGAAAAGAGTCTATGCTGGGGATTGTGATATAAATAAAAAGCGTTTCGATTTAGAAAATGAGATTATCGTAACTATTGCTACCACCCAACCTGTTATGGCAACTGATTTACGTTTATTGGCCTCTTGTATGGATGTGGTAGGTGAATTGGAGCGTATTGGGGATTATGCGAAAGGGATTGCAAATATCGGGATCAAAACCAGTGATGAGCCGCCCGTGAAACCTTTGATTGATATACCACGTATGGCAGAAATCGCGGTTGATATGCTGCATCGAGCAGTAGGCGCTTTTGTCGCAAGAGATTTAGAAATTGCACGCGCGATACCGAGCGAGGATGATAAAGTAGATGCGTTATATAATCAAGTTTACAGAGATTTAGTGAAGCTAATGATCCAAAACCCTGAGATCATCGACCGGGCAAACTATCTAATGTGGGCTGCTCATAATTTAGAACGAATGGCTGATCGCGTAACGAATATTTGCGAAAGGACCGCATATATCGTCACTGGGCAACTCTTAGAATACTCGTCTTCCGATGATGAAATGATCGCGCCTGAGTGACCATTTATAGAATAAATTAAGATAAGCTCGTTTTGATCCTAATAAACGGGCTTATTATGTTTAAGTTTATTTTTTAAATGGTAAAATTACGCCTGTGAAAATCAGATTGAAAATTCCAGCAAGAATCAATATCCTCGGTAATCCATCCGACGGCGTCGAAGGGGACTTTGCAACTATTACTGCTGCGGTAGATACTTATGCATATGCTGAAATTGAACCAGCCTCAAGTATTATTTTCGAGATTGCTCAAGATAGAACTTATAATAAAAAAGATGGGAGCAGCGAAGGAACTACAAGTCGTCAAGTTTATGAAGTGGGTACTTTTCCATTGCCATATGACGGTAATTTGGATTTATTAAAGGGTGCATATAACCGATTGTTTAAATTTAGCCCAGAGTTTCGAAATAAATCACAAAAGCAAGGAATAAAAATCATAACCTGGAGTGAAGTTCCTCGGCAAAGCGGATTAGGTGGTTCTTCACTATTAGTTATCCTAGCTCTAGTAGGTCTGCGGGAGTTCTACCGGTTGAACAAAAATGTCCTTAATGATTATGTCTTAGCAGAATTAACCCAACGAGTAGAAGCAAAAGAGTTGAATATTACTTGCGGTTACGCAGATCGATATATGCCTATTTTCGGTGGTATTGCATATTTGGACTATCGAGGAAAGTTGCAGCAAAAAGATATATTCCAAGAACCATTCGTAACGGTTGAAACTTTAGATAAATGGGTGCAGGATTTACCAATTGTGGCTATCACAACTGGGATCAAACATGATTCTGGAGATGTGCATGGTAGTATGAGACCCAAATATTTACAACAGGACAAGGATTGGATGCATAAGGGAGGAGACCTTCCGGTCATGGTGAGGTTCATGCAAGGTGCATGGGAGACTGCTTGGCGTGGAAAGATGGCTCTGTTACATAATGACTTACCTGCTTTTGGGGAATTAATGAACAAGAATCATGCGCTTGTAGAAGAAATGATGCAATATTGCGGTTTTCAAGATGGCGCTGGATGGGCAAATAATCTATTTATACAAAAGGCATTATCCTCAGGAGCTCTTGGTGCAAAGTTAACTGGGGCAGGAGGTGGTGGATCCGTCTATGCCCTGGTAAATCCTGGTGATGAAGAAAAACTTGAAAAAGTCTGGAAAGAAACCGCTGGAAAATACCAATTATCTGATGCAAAGATTTTCAGGCCTCATATTTGCAAAGAGGGGTTAAATATTCAAAATGAGTCTTAATCCTTTAGATTATTATTATAAGAAGAGGAAATTGAATGCAAGCCGTCATTTTAGCAGCAGGTAAAGGTTCACGTCTACATCCAATCACGACATTGCGATCAAAAGCAATGTTACCGATCTTAGGGAGACCAATTGTAGAACGAGTCATGTTAGATCTGGAGGCGAATGGAATTCATGACTTTATTCTAGTTGTTAGCAAAGATGATCGTTATATCACACGCTATTTTCGACATGATTCTGATATTCAATCTGATGTGCGTTTTGTCTATCAGCCAGAAAGGCTCGGTATGGCAAATGCGCTAAGCTATGCAGCTCCCCTAATTGAAGAAGATTTTATTCTTTCAGCGTGTGATAATTTAGTTCCTGAATCACATATCAAAGAATTAATCGCAAAATGGAATCAAGATAAAGAATTAAATGGTATATTAACGTTAATGCATGTAAAAACAGAACAAATTCCGTCTTCTGGAATTGTTGAATTTGAAAAAAATTGGATCAAGAGAATCGTTGAGAAGCCAAATATCGATGATGCTCCCTCAGATATTGCTAGTTTGCCATTATATGTATTTCGTAAATGGTTTATCGATTTATTACCTTATGTCCCGCTATCAAAACGTGGAGAATATGAACTGCAAGATGCGATTCAAATGTTGATTGATCAAAAAGGATTTGTATTAGGGATTAATGTTTCTTCACGCTTGACATTAACTAAGCCAACCGATTTACTGAATATCAATCGCCATTATTTGATCACTGGAAACAACCGACCTCAACTTCAACCTCAAACAGTAGGGGCGAATACTCGGTTGATCACACCCCTCCATATCGAAAGAGATGTGATCATCGGGGAAAATTGTACTATTGGACCTAATGTATATATCGAACGTGAATGTCAAATTGGTGCAAATTCCGTAATTCGGAATGCGATTTTACTGAGAGAAACTCAAGTGAAGGAAGGTTCTTTTATCGAGGATGAGGTGGTCTCCTGATTAATAAGAAAGATAATTATTATTGTGGAACTACCTGGATATCGATAAAGATTGGATCACCAAAGAAATCTCCTGTTGGGGATACAGCTTGCCAAGCGCTTCTATAATAACCTGGTTCTAGTGGAGCAGTAAAAATCATACGAATAACAACTGTGCTTTCAGCTTTTGCTGGGTAAAGAGCTTGTTCTTGAGGCGCTCCCATCGCGATCCCATCTAATAGTTTTATTCGATAGGTATTATTCCAATTACAAGTACCTGAATTTTCTACTTTCCAACGTTTGTCTAGAAAATCACCTCCAGTTACCTGAGTGCCATCTGGAATGGTGATATCCTCCAGAAAGCTGAGCTCATTAAAGCACGGATTTGTAGGTGTAATTGTGATTTTTGTGGGTGATGGTGAGAATAGCGCTGTATCACTAGGATGTGGACTAGGTGTAACGCTTGGAATTCGAGTTATGGGTACTTCAGTTTTTGTCATAGAAACGATTGGTGGGTCAATGGTCGTAATAGGAGTTTTCGTAATTTGATTCTCCATAGAACAAGAAACTATACCTGTAATGCAAAGTAAAATAAACCCAGTTAATATGTTACGAGAGAGGTACACTGACCTAATCCTTCGATTGAAAAAGATTTTCAATTCTTAAGAGATATCTTCTTCCATTACCTCATCCGTTTCTGCACCAAACCCTAGCATTAATCCCCCCTCAGTTGCTTGTTGACGAATAGCTAATTCAATCTCTTTCGCTAAATCCGGATTTTCTTTTAAGTATTGTTTTGAATTTTCCCGACCTTGACCAAGTCGAACGTCGCTATAGGAATAATATGAGCCACGTTTATCGATAATATCTAAACTTACCGCTAGATCAAGCAGATCGCCAGCTTTGGAGATACCTTCATTGTACATAATGTCAAATTCTGCTGTTCGGAAGGGCGCTGCAACTTTATTCTTCACGACGCGTACACGTGTACGACTGCCAATGATTTCTGACCCCAATTTTATTGATTGGATACGGCGTACATCTAATCGAACTGATGAGTAGAATTTTAAAGCCATTCCTCCTGTGGTAGTTTCAGGGTTTCCAAAAACAACACCAATCTTTTGTCTTAATTGGTTTGTAAAAACGACAGCGGTATTGGTTTGTTTAATCGCCCCTGATAATTTGCGTAATGCTTGGGACATTAGGCGTGCTTGCATTCCCATGGGAGAATCTCCCATATCACCTTCTATCTCTGCTCTCGGCACTAGGGCAGCTACAGAATCAATCACGATCAAGTCAACTGCCCCGGAACGTACCAACGTTTCAGCGATTTCGAGCGCTTGCTCACCTGTGTCTGGTTGAGATATTAGCAATGATTCAATATTTACCCCACAACGCATTGCATAAGCAGGGTCTAAAGCGTGTTCCATGTCAATAAAAGCACATGTACCGTCTTGGTTTTGTGCTTCAGCAACTATATGTTGACATATTGTTGTCTTTCCAGATGATTCTGGACCATAGATTTCTGTTATTCGTCCACGTGGTACTCCTCCAACTCCTAAAGCAATATCCAATGATAAAGCGCCAGTTGGTATTGCTTCTACTGAAAGCTGGTGAGACTCACCCAGGCGCATGATAGCGCCGTCTCCATATCGTTTTGTTATATCGCCTAAAGCTTTATCTAAAGCAACTTGACGTGATGTATCCATTTCATTGATCTCCTCTCCGGATTATGGCTTGCTTGCTAACCATTTTATAGTTCTACTATGATTGTATTTACTTATCCAAATTTCTACAAGCGGTTTAATGATTCCATTAATAATTCTAGCACAAGCGTTCTACCTGTCAAGGGTTGGCGATGGAGTTGCATCTGGCGCGATAAACTCTTTCGTTATTTCCTTTGGGAGTGTGTGATCAAATCCATATTTCCCCCAATATTTTACACTCGTTACCCTGCCAGGAAGGATTTGAATTTCTGTTTCATTGATCATTCCATTATCATCGATCCAAATCGTGTAAATCCCAGCAGGTAAATCGCCAAGAACTGCATTTTCTTGGTAATATTTGTCACTATTAACAGCGCCATTTCCATATGTGTCCACGAAATAAAGCTCATTTGTCTCACTTGATCGAAGGTTGATCTTCTTTTGTTTCAGCAGATTACCATCTGTATCCATAATACGAGCGGAAAAGAGACCCCATCCTTGTGGAGGGGAAATCCAAAGCTCGGGGTTTCGAGACCCAAAGACTTTATTGTCTCCTATTCGTACTTCGAAATGTAAGTGTGGTCCAGATGTTTTTCCAGTAAGTCCAATCAACCCGATAATATCTCCACCTTCGACATGTTGTCCCCGCCAAACATACGTCTCTGAAAGGTGCCCATACACTGTATATAAGTATTTGCCTTGATAACCAAAATCATGTTTGATTGCAACTGCAATACCATAAGGATCTTGATATTCTCGGCGTAAAAAATATAAGCCGTATCCTGCCCAGATGACAGTGCCTGATCCAGCCGCTAAGATTGGAGTTCCTACCGGTGAAGGAATGTCTATGCCGGTGTGTGCCATTCCGTAAAACATCCCGCCATAACGATAACTGGCGAGCGGTGCATTTTGTTCATTTGCGCCGATTGGACGAATAAAATAAAAATGATCGTATGGTGTTGGTTCCCAAGGGGTAGGATATAGAGGGGGATGCCAACCAGGACCAGGATCTGGTTGGTTGGTTGGAAAAGTGAATGATATCGGTTCAGAGAGTGGGGTGGGTGGTAATGTAGCGGTTTTTTGATCTTGATTGATTGGGGTTATCGCTAAAGCAACAACTGGAGTCTGACTAGGGTTTTTCTCTTGAAGTGAAGCAGTTTGAGTAGAATGAAGTGGACCTATCTGATCACTAGTGAATAAGTTGGGGGTCCCTGTACAGGCTGATAGACTGATTGAATAAATGGTTATCAATAGTACGTTGATCAATGTTTCTCGATAGTCGTTTGATAACAAATGCATTTCTACGGCTCCGAACCAAGCGATGGCGTTGTTATTTGCGTCTCAAGCTGTGTAGGAATGGGAGTAGAAGTCTTATCAGGAGTAGTTGTTTGTGTAATTGTTGGGGTAGCTGTGAGAGTAGGTGATGGTGTAGATGAAAGGTAAGGTGTTCTGGTAAGTGTTTCTGTTGGGGTTGAAGTTTCTGTAGGTGTTGCGGAGGGTGTTGGAGAAGAAACTGGTGTAGGAGTATTTAATGCTTCATGTGGATATATCTCTAACATCGCTGAAAACCAATCCAAGCCATCCGGATGATAGAATTCATTATGACGAACTGAAGAATAGGCAACCCGCCAGGTGGGTAACGAAGGTGACCTATACCACCCATATGCGTAAGCTAGATCAGTAATATCAATCCAATAACCATCTGGAATTGATTTGTAAAGCGTACCACCTTGTAGATAAGCGATTGGATCACCAGATTGGCGAGCGTTTAAATCCCAAGGAATTTGCTTGAGTGGCATCCCTATCGAACCGTCTTGAAAACGGGCTTTTATATATAGTCTCCAAAATATTTGAGGTCCGTAATCTTCTCGTACTGCAATCATCCATCCCGCATTTATTGGAGCTGTGTTTGTCCAAAAAGCTCTACCGGTATATAACCAATCCTCTTGCATACCTGGTTCTAAAGGGCTAGTTAATGGAATAAAGGACTTTTCTAGATTGGAAAGATAATCCCATCCCGCTTCATTGGAAATTCTTTCGCGCAGAGTATAAAAAGCTTCGTCAACTGAGTCTTGCAGTTTTTGGCTTGGATCGGATAAATTCTCTAACGAAATGATCTTTCTTCGTTCACCCGGCATATCACCGCCAGGTTGTAAAATTGAGCCCCAAAGCGAGGTAGGGGTTATTTGAGCGATGTCTTTGAGAGTAGATAATAGATCATTTCCAAGAACACCAATCTCCCAAGTAATACCAGATATTTGACCAGAAAGAAAAACCGGTGGTAGTTGTATACTCTGGTCCTTTAGATTATATGCTGTTAAATAAGACTGATTTGGTGTTTTGAGAGAGGTTAGTAAAAGATCACCTTGTGGATTCCAGACAAGCCAATCTCCCATACTTTGGTGTGAAGGACGAATATCGGTTTGCTCGGAGCTCCAAATATATATCTTTTGGAAACCTTCTGTGTCGATCGCAGACCAAGCGATTTTTTGACCATCTGGTGACCAGATTGGATGCACTTCCGAGTGATCTTTATTACGGCTGATGTTTTCATAACGGTTTTGAGTTTGATCAAGGTCAACGATCCAAATTTCATTTTCACCGCTTCTCGTGGAGACAATAGCTAATTTTCTACCAAGTGGTGACCAAGATGGTGAATGATCAGCTCCTGGATGTGAAGTTAATCGAAATGGTTCACTGAGCGGATCATCTGAAGGTTTAATGAAAACATCTAAATTTCCATTTTCATCTTTCTCCCCTGGCATATAACGCTCGTATGCTATCCATAATCCATCAGGAGACCAAGTGGGGTTGGCTTCATATTCGGGAGTATGGGTTAGTTGAGAAATATTTCCATTAAAGAGATCCATTTTATATAAATCCCAGTATCCATCTCGATCAGATGCAAAAGCCAGTTCAGTACCATCTGGGCTGATTGAAGGTGTAATATCTCTCCAAGAACCATTTGTAAGCCGTATTAATTGTGGATCTTTTCCAGGGTGAAATGCATAAAGATGGGCATAGCCATGTTCTTGTAAAGATAGGATGATCAATCCTTCCCACCAAGATTGACAATTAACTTGAATATCTGATGTAGATTTTGGTCTTGTTGTTTCTTCGATTGGGTTGGTAGTAGGGATGAAAACTGTCTCATCGGATGAGGTAATGCTGATTGTTGTGGTTATCCCTGCGTTGGCGGTCATCGTAGAATTTATGATTGCGGAGATTGGGTTTTGTGAAGTTAATTTTGGATCCATTGATTGATTGGAGATGCGATTTTGAAAGAATTGCCAAATGAAATATAGCGGTAATATGATAAGTATCAGTAATACAAAAAAACCAAGGTAGAACCGTCTATTATTCTCGCTGGTTTGAGAAATTTTCTCTTCATCATTCATATAAAGATCACCTTTGGGTACCTTCTTAATATTTAACCATGAAAATATATTGCTTGGTTAAATATTTACTCATCCGTCAGTACTGATTTAAAGAAAAATCTGATAATAATTGAGATCAAAACCCTTCTTCTATGTAGAGCTAAATATCGATTAACAGGGTGATTATCAGTTAATAATAGAAATAATTATATGTTAAGCGCTGTGATAATTTGCAAAATAATAAGATTATATTTAGATCGTAAAACTCACAATTTTTTCATCAACAAGCTGAGCAATAAAAAGATTCTGATCATTCCCATTCTGTGGTTCATCTAAGATCTTTAGATAGGAAAGTGTAGCGCTCAACTTGTAATTCCCGCTTGTGATATGTTCAGGCATATGCATAGTGAACTCGGTTATTGGAGCCTTATTTCCTACAATGCTTGTAGAGGCAAGATAATTTTCATTTTTATCCATGACCTTAACTTCGATATCAATCGGTTCTATTGGTTCATCGATATTTAAAATTATGGTGATTTTACTGTGATCATCCCATGGGGTAATTTTTATAGAATTGATACGAGCTTCTAGCGGGTTTTTAGGATTCTTATTGAAATCATGCAATAAAAATTCCATTTGTCTCCTTTTTCTATCTAGTGTATAAGTTTTTCCTATTCAACAGGACTGCTTACCATTATAAACGGAAAAAGAGTAAAATCATCAATAAAAAAAGGCAGGCAATGAATGCCTACCATAGAATAATAAAATGCTGCAATGCTACTAAAAAACCTGTAAGTCGGATATATAGGTGATTTATATTCCATACATATATGCTAATCCAACTGTGCCTGGACCTGCGTGAGTTCCAATCACTGGACTAACTTCCGAAAATATTGATTCTTCAGTTTCTATTCTGCTTTCTGCAAATTTTTGTAATTCTCTTGCATCTTCCTCTGCGCGAGCATGTAAAACCGCCAATCGAACTGGATGTTTATCTTTCACTCGTTCCTCTACTAACTCGACTAATCGAAGCAGAGATTTTTTCCTGGTTCGAACTCGCTCGATAGCTTGGACTTTACCACCTGTGATTTCTAAAATTGGTTTGATATTTAATGCCGTGCCTAGATATCGGCTTGCACCTCCGATCCGTCCTCCACGATGGAGGAATTCTAAGGTGTTAACCGCGAATACAACTCCAGTTTGTTCTCGAGCATTATTCACGATTTCTTTTACTTCCTCTAAGTTTGCGCCATTTTCGGCTAACCTAGCTGCAGCCAAGACTTGTAAACCCATTGCCATGGACGTTGAATTTGATTCAATAATAGCAATCGGAGCATCCGGAAAATCTTCGCAAGCCTGTTGTGCAGATGCAACTGTTCCTGAAAGAGAAGGCGGTAAAAGGATAGCTGCAATCTCATTACCTTGTTCCAATAATTGTTTGAAAATATGACTGAATGATTGAGGCGTGACTTGGGCTGTACTTGGCATTATTTTAGATTTTTCTAAGCGAGCATAAAAATCATTTGGTTTGATATCTATACCATCATTAAATGTTTCATTACCCCAGATTAGTACCTGGGGCACAACATGGATATTATATTTCCTCAATAAATCTGATGGGATATAAGCAGTACTATCGGTAATAATAGCAATTTTTGACATAATAAAACTCCAATAATCTTTTTTAAAAAACGACAATATATGAAAAAAATCTTTATTTCTTTATTAACAACCCTAATCCTAGAAAATCGTTGCGATTGCCAATGGGTTTTATTATTAGATTTCTATTTTATATCGAAGATTCATGAATTTGTTAAAGGAATATGGTTGAAAGAAGTATGCATTTCATTTAAGTGAATAGAAAAAGCCTTGACCAAGTTACTCTTACAAGCTAAAATGCAATGCTATGTTCGAATCATTAACACAACGCTTAGAAGAAGTATTTATAGAATTAAGACGTCACGGGAAATTATCTGAAGCTGATGTTGATAAAGCTATGCGTGAGGTACGTCTAGCTTTGTTAGAAGCCGATGTAAATTATGGTGTTGTCAAAAAATTCGTAAGTAAGGTCCAAGAACGCGCAATTGGTCATGAGGTGTCAAAAGCGCTTAATCCCGGACAACAAATCGTAAAAATTGTTAATGAAGAATTAATCGAGACTCTTGGTACAGCAGAAAAACTTAACTTGAGTGGTCCGCGTCCAAGAGTCATTATGTTGATTGGTCTACAAGGTTCTGGCAAGACAACCGCTGCAGGAAAGATTTCTCGATTATTACGCTCACAAGGAGAACGGGTGATGATGGTGGCTTGTGACCCATATAGACCTGCCGCTGTTCAACAATTAGAAACACTCGGACGACAATTAGATATTCCAGTTTACTTTGAAGAGGGTATTTCGCCACCTAAATTAGCTCGCAAGGCAGTCGATTCTGCACAAAAGGGAGGTCATACGATTGTCATCCTCGACACAGCAGGTCGGTCACAAATGGACGATCAGTTGATGGATGAATTGCGTGCTATTCAAAAAAACGTACAACCCATTGAAATATTATTAGTGGTTGATGCCATGATTGGACAGGAGTCCGTGAATATTGCCCAAGGTTTTATTGATGTGATTCCTCTGACCGGCTTGATTTTAACAAAACTTGATGGTGATGCACGTGGTGGTGCAGCGATTTCGATCCGATCTGTGACTGGTGTTCCGATCAAATATCTAGGGACTGGGGAGAGCTTGGATGCCCTGGAAGTTTATGAACCCAGCAGACTCTCAAGTCGAATTCTGGGTATGGGGGATATCTTAGGTTTGATCGAAAAAGCTGAAGCAGCCTATGATGAGAAATCCGCTCGTAAACAAGCTGAAAGATTAATGAGCGGAGAATTCTCGTTGGAGGATTTTGCAGATCAAATCAAGCAAGTCAGAAAGATGGGTCCTATAGGGCAGATTTTAGACATGATGCCAGGAGGTTTAGGACAAGCTGCCCGTCAAATTCCTCCCGAAGAGGCAGAAAACCAATTCAAACGAACAGAAGCGATTATTAATTCGATGACCAGAGAAGAGCGACGACGTCCTGATTTACTTAATGCATCTCGACGTCGAAGAATAGCTAATGGCTCAGGAACTCAGGTGCAAGATGTAAATCGACTCATAAAGCAATTTCGAGATGCTCAAAAGTTGATCAAGAGGTTGAAGAAATCCGGCATGCGTGGTATACAAGGTATGTTTGGATAGCAGGTCTATGAAAACGCAAGCCCCACCTGCAAATTGGGCTGCAAGCGATAATGCGTCCCTTCCACGCTCCCTCCTGCGCTTGCCCGTCCAGTAAAAAAAGGGCAAAACAATAAAAAAGATTATAAAAAGGAGATTATTATATGGTTCGTATCCGTTTACGTCGAGTTGGAGCAAAGGGGCAGGCTAGTTACCGTGTGGTAGCTGCTGATAAAGAAGCAGCACGAGATGGTCGTTTCTTGGAGATTCTTGGTTTTTATAATCCTCGAACTGAACCTGCAACAATACAGTTAAAGGAAGATCGAATTTATGATTGGATCAGTAAGGGCGCCCAGCCAAGTGAATCTGTTCTACAAATCTTTAAGGTTACAGGAACGATGGAGCGTTTTGAGCGCTTAAAAAAAGGTGAAGAACTTGACACTCTACTAGCAGAAGCTGAAGCTGGAGATTCTGCGCGCAATATCAATCCAAAGACTACTCATATTATTGAGAAAAATTTAAAATCTAAGAAGAAGGAAACGGAAGCCAGCTCTGAAGAGAAAGTTACTGAAGAAGCTTAAATCCTATTATTAAAAACTGCGAGGAAATTATGAGGGAATTGATTGAATATATTGCCACTTCACTGGTCGATGATCCAACACAGGTAAGTGTTAACGAATATCAACGAGGATCGCAAACGATTCTTAAGTTGCGAGTAGCCAAGGAAGATATGGGAAGGATTATTGGCAAAGGGGGTAAGGTTGCTAATGCGATGCGAGTATTACTCCGTGTTGCAGCAGCTGCATCAGAGAAACGCGCAATTTTGGATATTGTTGAACCCGAATGAGTATTAATAATACCAGCGGGAAGTCTCATAATAAGACAGGCTCGCCCAAACCTGGCGAGCCTGAATTCTTGGTTATTGGAAAGCTACGAAAACCTCATGGGGTACATGGTGAAATAGCAATGGAAATACTGACTGACTTTCCAGAACGTATAAAAACTGGAAGTGAAGTTTTTATGGGGAATGATTACAAACCATTGCATATTCGGAATATTCGTCAGCATAATCAGTTACTTCTCATTTCGTTTGAAGAATACCTTGACCCTGAAAAGGCTTCTGAATGTAGGAATCAATTTATTAGTATTCCGTCAACCGAATTACCAGAACTTCCATCTGGTGATTTTTATCATCACCAAATACTTGGTCTTCAAGTATATGATGAAGATGGAAGGTTGTTGGGAAAGATTGAAAATATTTTGGAAACTGGCGCAAATGATGTTTTTGTGATTCGATTGAATGAAGGAGATGAAATTCTACTTCCTGCAATTGATTCCACGATTAAGAGGATTGATTTGGAAAGGGGCGAGCTATATGTCAATATTCTTCCAGGAATCCTACCTGAGTAGAATATCTGTATACACTCCTAGAGTTTTATATCATGAAGATCATAGAGGTATCTAAAGGTGGACGATAAAAAGAGATACTGGATTGGTTTTAATCTAGTAAAAGGAATAGGTTCAACTCGACTACAAAACCTCCTAAATAGCTTTGGTGATATAAAAAATGCTTGGGAAGCAACTGAGGCTCAATTGAGAGATGCAGGGCTTGGATATTCATTGATCCAGACATTAATCAAAACCCGAAATAGTAATCAATTAGAAAACATTATGAAATTGATTGATAAAAGCGGGATTGATGTTGTGACATGGGACGATGGAGCATACCCTAGACGACTTAGAGAGATCAATCAGTCTCCACCCGTGCTCTATGTTAATGGTGAAATCCTCGAGGAAGATGATTGGTCAGTGGCGATTGTTGGGACACGAAGGATCAGTACTTATGGGAAGCAAGTCACGGAACAGTTGGCAACTGAATTGGCTCAGAATCGAATTACGATAGTTAGTGGCTTAGCCAGAGGCATTGATAGTGTTGCCCATAAAGTAAGCATTGATAGAGGTGGACGCACAATCGCGGTATTGGGATGTGGTGTTGATATTATCTATCCTCCAGAGCATCGTCGATTAGCAATGGAAATCGTTGAACATGGGGCTTTGATTAGTGATTATCCTCCGGGAACTGCGCCTGAAGCAGTCAACTTTCCTCCACGAAACAGAATAATCTCAGGTTTATCAAAAGCTACTGTAGTTGTTGAAGCTGGTAGAAAGAGTGGTGCATTGATTACAGCAGCATTTGCGACTGAACAAGGGCGAGAGGTTTTTGCGGTTCCGGGAAATATATATTCACCGAATAGTAAAGGACCTAATCAACTTATTGCCGATGGCGCACAAATTCTTAACAATACCAATGCATTACTAGATTCTCTGGAAATTAACCAAGCACATGCTCAGCGAGAAACGCGTCAGATTTTACCTGCTGACGCAACAGAAGCGCAACTTTATAAAATCCTGAGTACAGAACCATTACATGTAGATGAAATTAGCAGGCTCAGTGGACTTCCAATTGAAATGATCACTGCCAATCTTACTTTGTTGGAACTAAAAGGGATGGCACGTCACATTGGAAATATGCATTATGTTGCAGTATCGGAAGAATATGAGGAATATCAAGTTAACACAAGAAGTGCGCCTTTATCAGAGTTTGAGTTTGATGATTGAGAAATGATTCTTGTGTATAATAGCAAACTATTTCAGGTGAAATATGAAAAACAACTACTATGCAATAATTATGGCAGGGGGCGGTGGTACAAGGCTATGGCCTTTATCGCGCAAGAATCACCCCAAACAAATGTTAAGTCTATTTGATAAGAGATCGCTCTATCAAACCACGATTGATCGTCTCGAGGGAGTTTTCCCGTTAGAAAATATTTATGTCATTACTGTACAAGAACAAGCTGATGAATTACGAGCACAATACCCAGGAATACCCGATGAAAATTATTTGATCGAACCAATGCCCAAAGGGACTGCTTCTGTTGTGGGGTTGGGTGCGCTAGCTCTACAGAAACGTGATCCTGAGGCTGTGATGGCTGTTTTAACTGCCGATCACTATATCGGGAATGAACCACTCTTCCGAGATATTCTAGAGACTGCCTATCATGTGGCGAAAGATGGATTTTTAGTCACTTTAGGGATCGATCCATCACATCCATCTACCGGTTTTGGCTATATTCAACAAGGCGATTTTGTAAATCACTATAATGATAAAAAAGTGTTTCGTGTTTTACGGTTTAAGGAAAAACCTGATGCGGAATATGCTAACCTAATGTTAAAAGAAGGTGGACATTCCTGGAATTCGGGGATGTTTATTTGGAGCGTCGATCATATCATGAGCGAATTCCATAGACAAATGCCAAAACTTACCAACGCTCTTGAGATTATTAGCAAGGATTGGGGAACAAAAACTCAACAAAGCACGATCAATCGTGAATGGCAATTGTTAGATAATGAAACGATTGACTATGGTATTATGGAGAACGCCAAAAATGTGGCTGTTATTCTTGCGGAGGGATTAGGTTGGAGTGATGTGGGTAGCTGGGATTCCTTATATGATTTATTAGAATCAGATCAAGATGGGAATATCATCATGGGAGGGGAGCATGTTGGACTGGACACAAAAGACACATTAATTTACGTTCAGAAAGAACATCGCTTGATTGTGACCATTGGAGTAGATGATCTTGTGTTAGTCGATACAGGTGATGTATTACTGGTTTGTCGGAGAGAAGAAGCACAAAAAGTGCGTCAAGTCGTTCAAAAGCTTAAACAGGATGGTCAAAATTATTTGTAAGCGTAATGGATGTGAATTGATGAGGAGAGATATAAATTGAAAGCTTACTGTGTAAAATGTAAAGAAAAACGAGAATTGAAAGAACCCAAAGCGGTTTTTACGAAAAGTGGTACTCCGGCTACACGTGGAATATGTGCTGTCTGTGGAACTAGTCTATTTCGGATGGGTAGAACAGAAGCACATGATGGAATGACTCCCCCGAAACCTGCCAAGCCTGAAAAAAAGCGATCCGGAAAATTGGTCATCGTTGAATCGCCAGCAAAAGCTCGCACAGTCGGAAATTTTCTAGGTAAAGGTTATACAGTAAAAGCTTCCGTTGGACATGTACGTGATTTATTAAAATCGCAAATATCGGTAGATGTTGAGAATGGTTTTACTCCAAAATATCGTGTTCCTAATGAGAAACGACCTGTTGTAAGGGAGCTTAAAAAATTAGCAGATAATGCGGAAGAGATCTATTTGGCAACTGATCCAGATCGAGAAGGAGAAGCAATCGCTTGGCATTTAACTGAAGCCGCTGAAATTGAACCAGCATATACCTATCGAGTGGTCTTTCATGAAATCACTAAACCAGCCGTTACTGATGCGTTTTCACATGCTCGTCAAATCAATATGGACTTGGTGGATGCTCAACAAGCGAGACGGGTTCTTGATAGATTGGTCGGTTATAATCTGAGTCCATTGTTATGGCGCAAAGTTCGTAGTCGATTGTCAGCTGGACGTGTACAATCGGTTGCACTCCGTCTCATTGTAGAGAGAGAGCGTGAAATCGAAGCTTTTATTCCCGAAGAATATTGGTCGATAGAAGTCGAGCTTAAACCCGAAACGGAATCAAACGATCGAAAGTCATATATTGCAAAACTAGTGAAAATTGATGGTGAAGATCCTGTATTAGATAACGAAGATAAAGTCAAACCGATCCTAGCTGAACTCGAGAAAGCGAATTATCAAATTTCAGGAATAATAAGAGGGCAAAGACAGCGAAAACCCTCAGCGCCATTTATTACCAGTACTTTACAACAAGAAGCTTCTCGACGTCTCGGTTTTACAGCACGCAAAACAATGGCAGTGGCGCAGCAGTTATATGAAGGGATTGATATAGGTAATGGTGGTGAAGTAGGTTTGATTACTTATATGAGAACAGACTCTACCAATATTTCAGAGTTAGCGTTGGATGAAGTGCGTCAATTCATACATAGCGAGTATGGAGAGAACTATTTACCAAAATCAGCTCGAATATATAAAACCAAAGCAAAAGGCGCTCAGGAGGCACATGAAGCAATAAGACCAACCTCTGCTTTAAGGGCTCCTAAATCTATCAAAGAGAGGATGACACGTGATCAATACCGATTGTATAATCTAATATGGCAGCGTTTTATAGCTTCTCAAATGGCCAATGCAATCTATGATACCATAAAAGTAGAAGTAGAAGGAACAACAGAAACTCATACATACTTCTTGCGAGCTTCTGGTTCAACGATCGCGTTTGATGGATTCCTGAAGGTCTATGCAGATTCAAAAGAAGAACAGAAACAAGAAAATGAACAGAGTATCGACTTTCCCGAAAGTATCGCAGAAGGACAATCACAGGAATTAATTCGATTGATTCCTGAACAGCATTTCACACAACCGCCGCCGCGGTATTCAGAGGCTTCGCTTGTTCGTACATTAGAAGAGAATGGAATTGGGCGTCCTTCCACGTATGCCCCAATCCTTTCCACGATACAACAACGTGGATATGTCGGTAAAGAGACAAATCGTCTATGCCCAACAGAAACTGGAATTCTAGTTAATGATTTGCTTGTGGAACATTTTCCCTCAATTCTTGATGTTGGTTTCACCGCAGAGATGGAACAAGATTTAGATCGGATTGCCACTGGTGATCTTCCGTGGGTGAATGTAATCCGAGAATTTTATACACCATTTTCCAAACAAGTAGAAATCGCTGAAAAGAAGATGCCAGAAGTAAAGATGGAACCCGAGTCTATCGGAAGAATATGTCCAAAATGTGGGCATGATTTGGTAGTTCGCTGGGGAAGATTTGGGAAATTTATTAGTTGCAGCAATTTCCCTGAATGCCGTTACACTGAAGCATGGCTAGAGAAAATAAATGTGCGTTGTCCAAAAGATGGTGGAGAGATAGTAGAACGTCGAACAAAGAGAGGGCGTATCTTCTACGGTTGTTCAAACTACCCGGAATGTGATTTTACATCATGGAAGCGTCCTCTTTCACAACCATGTTCAAAATGTGGAGGTTTATTAGTTGTTGCCGATAAAAAGAATGCCCAATGTACTCAATGTGAAGAGCGTTATTCACTTGAAGAAATCACTGGAGATACCGAAGAATAGTGTAAGTATTTAGTTGATATTTTA
>Ga0172371_10004205_pt1 | contig 21909 bp, 11 predicted proteins | sample Lak12m_FD_114543 | JGI IMG/M metagenome (GOLD analysis project Ga0172371, IMG submission 114543) | Freshwater microbial communities from Kabuno Bay, South-Kivu, Congo - kab_022012_12m | ecosystem: Environmental > Aquatic > Freshwater > Lake | place: Democratic Republic of the Congo: South-Kivu...
CCCGCGTCGGTGTAGGACGCAGTCAGGTGGATCTCCACCTTGGGGAAGACCTTGCCCGTGCACATGGCCTGAGCCAGCTTGGGGCTGGCCTTGTCGAGTTCCTTCGTGCACTGGATGTCCTCGAGGACGACGTCGCCCCGGCGTCGGGCGGCGCCAGTGGCGCCGCGGCCGGGCTGAGTGATGGCCTGTGAGAAGGACTGCAGGTCGCTCCAGCCCTTGTGGTCCTTGTCCTGCGACTCGCCGTCCACCCCGTCAAACTTGATGAACGCTGCCATGGCACTGCCCCCTTGTCCCTCAGCGCGATCGCGTGGCTGAGTTTTTCCATACCGCCCTTGCATGGGCCCTCACCCGAGGGGCCATGCCATACCCCCTCAGCGCGCCCTGCCGCGGCAGCGCCGGCCGCACCGCGGTCAACTCCCCGCCTTCACGGACGGCAGCTTGCTGACCAGCCGCAGGGAGACGCTAACGCCCTCCAGTTGGTAGTGCGGCCGCAGGAAGAAGCGCGCCCTGTAGTAGCCGGGGTTGCCCTCGACGTCCTCCACGATGACCTGCGCCGCGGCCAGCGGGTACCTGGCCTTGACGTCCTCCGAGGCGGTCGGATCCGCGGTGACGTATTGGGTGATCCAGTTGTTGAGCCACTTCTCCATGTCGGCGCGCTCTTTGAAGCTGCCGATCTTGTCGCGCACCATGCACTTGAGATAGTGGGCAAAACGGCAGGTGGCAAACAGGCATGGCAAGCGCGCGCTCAGCCGCGCGTTGGCGGTGGCATCGGCGTCCTCGTACTCGGTCGGCTCCTGGAGCGACTGAGCCCCGATGAACACGGCGTAGTCGGTATTCTTGTAGTGGACCAGAGGCATGAGCCCACTCTTGGCCAGTTCCGCCTCGCGGCGGTCGGTGATGGCGATCTCCGTCGGGCACTTCGTGGCCACGCCGCCCTCGTCGGTGCTGAACGTGTGGCAAGGCAGACCGGCAACCTGACCCCCACTCTCGGTGCCACGGATGCTCGCACACCAGCCGTATGACTTGAACGACCGGGCGATGTTGGCGCCCATGGCGTAGGCGGAATTCGACCAGACGTAGCGGCTGTGGTCGGGACCGGCGGTGTCTTCCTCGAAGTCGAACTCGTCTACCGGGTTGTTTTTGGCACTGTAGGGCAGGCGCGACAGGAAGCGCGGCATGGCCAGGGCCAGGTACCTTGCGTCTTCGGACTTGCGCAGGGAGCGCCAGGGCGCATACTCCGGCGCCTGGAAGGTCTTGGTCAGGTCGCGCGGATTGCTCAGTTCCTGCCAGGAATCCATGTTCAGCAACGTCGGGGAGGCCCCGGCGATGAACGGACAGTGGGCCGCGGCCGCGATCTCGGCCATGCCCTGCAGAACGGCCACATCCTGAGGCCCGTGATCGAAGTAGTAGTCGCCAATGACGCAGCCCAGCGGCTCTCCGCCGGCCACCCCATACTCCTCCTCATAGATCTTCTTGAACAGCGGGCTCTGGTCCCAGGCGGTGCCCTTGTAGCGCTTCAGCGTCTTGCCCACCTCGCTCTTGCTGACGTTCAGCACGCGGATCTTCAGCGTCTCATCGGTCTCGGTATTCGACACCAGGTGGTGCAGCCCGCGCCAGGTACCCTCCAGGGCACGGAACTCCTCGTGGTGCAGAATGAGGTTCAGTTGTTCGGAGAGCTTGCGGTCCAGCTCGGCAATCATCGCGGAGATGGTCTTGATCACGTCGTCGGAGACCAGAGCAGTCTCCGCGAGGGCCTGCTGCACCAGCGTCCTTACGGCGCCGTGGACCGCTTCCCGAGCCTGGTCTGTCTTTGGCTTGAAAGCGCCGTCCAGCAACCGGTCCAACTCGCCGGCTTCAACGGTCGCGGCCTGGGCCGCCTGGGGACTTCCCTGCTTCTCCTGACCTGCCATGGGTCAACCCTCCTTGCCGGATGCTTGCCCCTTCGCCTGCGGTACGGTCGTCAGCGTCTTGAGCAACGCAGGGTCCGCGAGGACCCTGCCGATCAGTTCTTCGGCATCGGCCTTGCCGTCCATGTAGCCCAGCAGGTTGGCCAGCTCGGTACGCGCGGCCAGCAGCTTGCTCAGCGCGTCCACTTTCCGGGCCACGGCGGCCGGTGAGAAGTCGTCCATGCTCTCGAAGGTGATGTCGACGCTGAGGTTGCCCTCGCCGGTGAGCGAGTTGGGGACTTGGAAGGCAACGCGGGGTTTCTGCGCCTTGAGGCACTGGTCGAAGTTGTCCACGTCGATGTCCGCAAACCGCCGTGCGTCGAGCTTGGCCAGCGGCTCGGCCGGTTTGCCTGACAAGTCGGCCATCACCCCCATGACAAAGGGCAGGTTGACCTTCTTCTGGGCACCGTACAGCTCGAGCTCATACTCGATCTGGACACGGGGGGCCCGGTTCCTGGCGATGAACTTCTGACCACTCTTGGCGGGCATGCTCTGTCCCTCCACAACGCTGGCCTCGCACCACCGCGGTCCGCGGGCTGGCGGGGGTCGACCCCGCCTGGCCCTGCGCGACTCTGGAAACAACGGTAACCTGCAGCAACGCACCTTTCAAGGGGGCTGCGGCAGACGCCGGAGCCGGAGCCAGCCGGTCAGGTGCCCCCGTCGCGGTTGCCGAAGAGCTCCGTGACCTGCTCTTCGGCATTTCTGGCGACGTCCTTGACGATGCCCATGAAGTCCTGCCCCACCAGACGCTTCGCCCGTCTGAGGAGGTAGGGAACCGGGCTCGACTTTTCGTTCGCCTCGTACCACGCGCAGATGGCGTCCAGGGCCTTGACGACGTCGCCCTGGCAGGTGACGGTCCCGATGCCGGCGCCGCGTAACGGCATGGGCGATGCCGCTGCCGTCGCGGCCGCAGGCCCGGCGGCGGGCGTGGGGCCGCCGGAGCTGAGGGCACTGCGCAGACGCCCGAGAATCAGCCCAAGCAGGCTCCCGAGCTTGGCTATCTGGGCGGTGTTGTTCGTTCCCAGCGTCTGGCTCAGGAAGCGGTCCATGGCGGAGAGGGTCTCAATGGACTCCGCCAACGCCTGGACCCTGGCCGCCATCGGCACCGGGTCCGTGTCGCGGATGGCCCCGTCGATGAGGGCGATGGCCGGAGCCGCAGCGCCGGCGGGGACCGGCACCTCCCCCGTCGCCATCAGCACCTCACGCCAGGTGAACCGGCCCGCCTGCCGGGCGTCGCAGATGGGGGTCTCCCGTACGGCCGCCACAAAGCGGCTCACCGACTCTCCGCCCGCCGCCCCGGCCGACAACTCCCGCAGCATGTTCATGCGCGCCATGGCGGGGTTGTCCTCGCCTGCGTCCAGGGGCGGGAAAAGCCCCTCCCACTGCTCCGCCAGCAGTCGGGCCAGAAGCTGCAGCCCGTCCCGCAGCCCGGCGAACCCGTCCAACCGCAGCAGGGCATGGGTCAGGTGGACGGCAATCCGCAGCTCCTTCCCCCGTTGGAGCAGCTCGGTGGCGGCATCCAGTACCCGCGGCCACTGGGCTTCCCCACCGGTCCCGGCGCCCTGGCTCTGGGTCGCGCCGGCCACGAGGTCCTCAAGCACGTAGTACTCGGTGAGCTCGGAGACGTCCTCGCCGCACGGTGCCTCGGGGGAAACGGGCCGCACGAGGTGATCGATGCTCACCATGCTCATGAGCGTATCCTCGCCCCCTTACCAGATGCCCCTCCCCAAGCCCTGTCGCGCACCCTCCGGAGCTCGGAGAGACGATCCGCACTCAAGCTGCGGTTGGTGAGGCCAGATCTGCACCGTTGAGGCAGTTTCCCGGCCGAGCCGGGGACCCCTGGAGGGCGGGTCCTCCGTAACCCGCCGCCGGGATGCGGAGATCCCGGCCTCCAGACCGCTGGGAGCTCTTGGCGGTTTGGGGCGGAGCTTCCCTGGCCTTGCCTGGGCTACCTGTGACAATACGCCCTACGAGGGGTGCCGTCAAGCCTGGACCGAGCCGGAGGGTACCCCTCCATCCCGCCCGCCGCGGCTTCATCCGGCGGTGCCCCGCCCGGTCAGGAGTCTCGGCTCCAACCGGTCCCCATTCGGCCTGAAGGCCGCATTCCTGGCGCCAGAGCCCTCCCAGCCCCCGCGGGACCACGCCGGAGGACACGCCTCGGGGAGGCCCCGCGCTCGCGACCTCACTTGCCGGAGGGCGTCAGGCAGAGCCCCTCCGCCAGGGCCCTTAGCTTCTCGGGAAGGTCCTCGTCCGGCGCCGTGAACGCCAGCCGCACGCCGACGTCGGAGAAGCCGCGGTCCCAGCCGCTGATCCCGGCCGGGATGGGCTGCGGCACGGCCCGCTGGTCCGGCGCGGGCCGGCTGAGGGCCGAGTCGCCCATCACCGCGAACTTCCGCGGGTTGGTCAGTTCAGACCGCAGGTCATCGCGGGTCGGAGCGCCGCGCTCCAGCAACTGGTCGAGCAGCCGGCTGCCTTCGAAGACGAACTCGCGGACGTTGCCCGCCAGGTCAGCGAACGAACCGACGGCCGTCCGGCCGCCGCCGGGGACCTCCCGGAACCAGAGACAGGCATCGTTGCCGCCGAGGCACTCCGCATCCAGCTCCTCGGGCAGGTTGCCCACCGGGAAGGCATCGGCGTTGGGCCAGTGCTTCGGGACCTTGGCTCCGAGCAGCGCGCCGATCCCCTGGCGTGCGACAGGGAGCTGCCGGATGTGCTCGAACTGCTGCCGCCAGAGCTCATCGCGCAGGTTCGCCGGACGGGCATCGCCCGGCGCCGCCTGAGCGGCCTGCTGCCACTCGTAGGCGGTCGGCAGCCGGCACCCGAGCGCCAGGCTTAGAAACACCGCGGCGCGTGGCGGGATATACTGCAGGGGCTGGTCCGGCGTCGGCGCCGGCGGCGTGCCGCCGGGCGGGTAGTGGGCCCCCTCGACGAAGAACGGGGTCTCGTTGAGCCAGAGCCGTGGTATGACCACAGGCCCGTCCTGCTGCTCGCCGGGCGGACCGACCTGCCAGGTCCGCGGTCCGCGGCGCGGGTCGAGGGCTGGGGTCCGCAGCTCCTCGGCCAGGAAGAGGAGCATCGGTTCCCCGAGCGGCCGGCCGCCGCGGTCTTTGAGGTGCGCACACGCCGCGGCAAACAGCCCCACCGGAAGCTCGGTGGTACAGACAAAAGCGGCCCGACTGGCGTCACCGGGGTCGGCAGCCACCCGCACAAAGGCCAGCGCATACGAGGTGCGGCCCAGTGTCGTCGTGTAGGTCGGATTGCCCTCGGACCCCGGGGCCAGTTGCCACCCGGCGCGTCCAGGGCCGCAGCGCGCCAGACCTCGGACCGCCGCGTCGGCCTCACGGCCCGAGAGGGAGGTGAGGGAGCGCACACGATCCTCGATGTACGTGAACATGGGGTCAGGGTACTTCACCTGCGTGCCTAGCGCGGTCAGCATCCTGGCCGCCTCATCCCGGGCGGCCAGGGCGTCGTCGGGTCGCGTCTCCGGGCCCAGTTGCGCTACCAGCCAGGCGACCCTCAGGTTCACCTGCGCGCGCAGACCCACATGGGTGTAGGTCTCCACGGCGCGCCGGCAGTCCACCTCCAGGCGGGGCAGCAAGGCGATGCTGCCGTGGAGGATCTGACCGCAGTCGGTGAGCCGCTCGAAGCCCGTGGCCCAGCGCTCCCTCCGGGCGGCTCCGAGGGCCCGGGCCAGGGTCTCGCGCCGGTCAGCGGGCGCCCGTGCCAGTAGCCGGTCGCTGTAGGCGAGGTCATCCGTCATCTCCTGCAGCGTGCGGGGCCAGCCCGTCTCGCCGAGACGAAGGTAGGCAGCGTACACCTGCAGGCAGGCGGCGTACCGGCGCGACAGCCCGGCCCCGGGCTCAACGGCGACCCGGCTCTCCTCCTCATCCCTCTGCAGCAGGCCTGGCAGCGCCGCCACGAGGGCATCGGCAGTGGGCGCCGCAAGGACCTGCTCGAGGCCCGCAGCCAGCGCGAACAACCCCGTGCAGAAGGCGTCCAGTTGGGGCAATTCCCGGCGCCATGCCGAGAGCTCCGGCCTGGCCTCGCTCCAGGCCCGCAGGCACTCCCCGATGGCGGGCCCCGTGGCTCCGTCCAGCGCCTCGCGGGGCAACGCCCATTGCGACAGCCTCAGGTCCGCCAGGGTCAGTTGATCGCGGGCCAGCACCAGGACCCGACGCACCTCGCCGTAGGCCGCCAACTCCTTGTCTGCCTCCTCCGCCGACTCGGCGCAGCGTCGCGCCGCGGTCTGCAGCGAGTCGTGCCGGTGCCGGGCCAGTGCCGGGGCGATGTCGGCGTGCCAGGCCAGCTCAGGCAGACCGGCGGGAGCACTGGGCAGGGCCGACGGCAGGACCTCCTCCCAGGGACGCTGCCCCAGGAAGCCGGCCACAGTCTCCAGACGGTCCCGGAGGCTGCGGTAGAGGCCCCGCTCAGCCCTCAGCCGCTCCACCGTGACGCCACGGAGGGCCTCGTCTCGGAGGCCCTGCCACACGTCGTTGGCCAGGGCCACGGCGGAGACCGACTGCCGCGCTGCGACCCGCTCCAGCCAGACGCGCGGGTCGGTACCCTCTTCAATGCTCCGTTCCAGCTTGGCGATGGCCGCCAGGCTCGCAGCAATCGTCTCGCGGTTGCGGGCAACTGGAGCGATGGTGAGGAGCTGCTTCACGCCTGCGGCCAGTTCGCCGTGCAACGCCCGGAGCTCCGGCCGGTCGCCGGTCAGGTCCTCGATATCCCCCGAGAGCTGCGCCAGCCGGCGGTCCCACTGCTCCGCCGGGAGCAGCCGCGGGTCGGTGACCGGCGCGAAACCCGCTTCAAAGGCGGTGACCGCACTCTCGAGCCGTTGGCGCAGGTCCCGGATGGCGTCCTGGTTGGCGCGGATTGGCGGCGTGGCCAGGAGCCCGTCTCGCAGGGCCGTCATCTGGTCGAGTTGCCCGGCCGCCAGGTCCCTCTCGGCGGGGAATCCCTCAAGGCCGGCCCGCACCGTCCGCAGGCGGGCGAGGGTACCCTCCCACGCCGCGGGCTCGCCCCGGGGATCCGGCCGCAGCAGGCGGAATCCCTCGGCCCGGTCCGGCCAGCCCTGGTAGAAGGCCTCGCTGAAGGTCTCGGGCGGTGGCAGGCCTTGGGCCAGGGACGCCCGGTCGTACTCCACGGGCCAGTCCGGTTTCATCACGACTCTGGCCAAACCCCGAGCCAGCGAACTGGTGGACGCCAGTTCCGACATGCGACCCGGGTCACCCGCGGCCTTCTGTGCGTCGTTCAGGGTGTCCTGGTAGAAGCGCACGAAGCGCTTGAGGGCCGGGTCAGGGTCCGCCTCCAGCTTCTCCAGCACATCCCGCACCGAGCGGCGTTCGCCCTCGGTCTTCAGTTCCCACTCCAACCGGGCCCGGCGGCCGGCGTCCAGGCCGACCCACGATGAGAGGCCCTGGCTGAGCTCGCGGCGGACCGCCTCCTCCGCCTGTTGCTCGGCGTCACCCCTAGGCCAGTCGGCCTCGCCGAGGCGCCGCCACGCGGCCACGGCGACGGGTAGTTGCGCGGCGGCGGTCCGGGCCTGTTCCTGCAGCCAGGCCCGGTCTGCCGGGGTCTGGCGGGGCTGTCTGGCATCGATGTCTGCCAGGGCGTCCAGCCACCGGCACGCTGCCGCCAGGTCCTCGGGAAGGCCCTCGGCATTCCACACGTCCTTGCCCGACCAGGCCTCGCGGGTGCTCCTGAGGGGAGGCGGCTCTGCCGGTGTCGGTGCCTCGGCGTAGGCGTAGAGATCCATTAGCAGGACGCGCGCGCCGGCCAGGGCCTCGACCAGAAGCGGCAGGTCGCGGCGCCACCGCCGGTATACACCGCACAGGTCCTGCACTCCGCCGGACGCTTTCAAGGCGCTGGCGTCAGTCCCGGTACCCGTCCCGAGAGCCAGGATCTGCGCCAGGGCCGTCTCGCGCTTCACCTGCACGGCCGCTCCTGCAGGGCCAGGCGATGGTAGGGGCAGGATGCTCTGGTCGTCCAGGGAAGAGAGGAAGTCCCGCCAGGTGCGGACCTGGCCGCGGAGCGCCTCGTTGCGCCGGACCTCAGGCCGGACCGGCTCGGTGGCGGGGCCGATGAGCTCGTCGCGCCGGCGTTGCCACTCGCGGTTCAGCACCGCCGAGCCCGTGATGGCGGCCAGCCCGCGTGCCTCGAGGACCCAGTCCAGCGAGGGATCGGTGCTGAACTGCCGCAGGTCACTCATCCAGGCGCGACAGGTGTCGAAGTCGAGAGGGGTCCCGGACGCCACCCGCCGGTCGGCCTCCGCGCGCCAGAGGTCCTGCCGGTCACGGGAGAGCGCCGTCCACTCCTTGCCGAGGAGGGTCTCGATCATGCCGGCCAGTTTGGCGGCCTCGTCGAGGTAGCCGCGGAGTTGGTCGATGTCTTCCCGGGTGCCCTGGCTGCGCGCGGCTCCCTTGGCCAGTTCGCCCGCCACGGCCGCCCCGAAGCGCGCGAGGAAAGGGTCGCCGCTGGCGCTGAGTCGTGCCGTCCGGTCGTCGAGGTCCTGCGAGGTCGCCCCCACCGCGGTCCACCATTCGATGGCCGCGTCGATGGCATCCCCCCCCGCGTAGCCGCCACGGGCGTCCGCCGTCGAGGCGGAGGCGGGCGGCGCCAGGGCGCCGCGCAGGCCGCGCAGGTGCTCCGCTGTGGCCGTCCAGCGCCCGGCCTCGCACCGTTCTGCCAGGGGGCCGGTCACGTACCGCAGGGCGTCCCAGCCCCCCAGGTCGGTGGCCGCCCGGTTCAGGTACGATCGGATGGCATCGGCGTGGGCCTGCGCTCCCAGCACCAGTTCGTAGCTGCCGCATTCCCGGGCGCGCTCGGGAACACTGCTGCGCAGATCGCTGTAGGCCATGGCCTCACCGCCGATCTGGACCGGGTCGAAGGCCCCCTTGGCCTCCTCCAGCATGCCCAGCAGGCGCTCCAGGTACGGGTACTGGCGCCACGTGCCGGCGGCCTGGGGCCTGGCGGCTCTCACGGCGAAGCCATCGAGCCAGCCATGGTATTCGTCGCACAGGTGCCCCCAGGCATCCGGATCGTGGGAGGCGATGCCGGCCAGGCAACGCAGGCGGATGACCAACCCCCGCGCTGCGGGCGGCAGGACCTGGTAGTCGGCAACGGCCACCAGACCCGCGGCCAACACCAGCACCAGCGGACATGCGGCGATGAGCAGCGAACGCACGCGGTGGCCGGCGCGCACCCTGGGCCGGAGCCCGGCCACGCGGGCCATGACCTCGTCGAGGTCCAGGGAACGGCTACGGTCCAGCAGGTCTGCGCACAGGACCCGCCACGCCGGGCCGGAGGTCCCGATGGCGGCCTCCCAAGGCGCATCGGCAGCGGGCACCTCATGCAGGTCCGGGGGCCGCTGCAGGACCAGATGGAACAGCAGCACTCCGAGGTTGCGGAGGTCCTCCCGCGAGCCCGACGCGGGATCGACGTCGCCGTCCCCGAGGGGATCACTGAGGAGTACCGTCTGCCACCAGGCGCCCCTGGTCTGGCCCAGCAGGATGTTGGCTGGCGTCAGGTTGCCGTGGGGCCGGTTCGCTTCCACCCGGTACTCCTGGAGCCCATGCAGGAGTCGGTCCAGCACGGACCACAGGGCCAACTCGCTGACCGAGGTGAATCCCAGGTAGCGCTGGATGGAGTCGGGGTAGTGTGGGTAGACGCAGTAAGCCTGGCCGGCGAGGGTCCCCGAGTCGAGGATCGGGACCCAATATTTGGATTTCCCCGCGCGCGCCTGCGCCTGAGCTCGACCCAGGACCTGCGCCGGGCCCATGGCACGCGCCGAGACCGCGGCCTCGTCCTGGTCCGTACCCGGCACCGTGGACAGCCGGACCAGGCAGGTCCCCTTGCGGGGGCCGCGGGCGACGTGCAGCCCGGGCGCTCGCTCTGAGAGAATCTCGTAGGGACCGATACGCCCCATGCGGCGTCACTCCCCCGTCAGTGAGGTCACTTCAGCAGCGGGCCCGGACGCACCCGGCAGGCCCACCCCGTGCCGCCGGCATCTGCAGGTAGGCTGCGGCTGGCACCGGCCATCCCGGCATGGGCGCCCGGCCGCTGTCGACAGCGCCGGCAGAACCCACGGCCCAGGCGATCAGCAGGCACGCCAGGAGGAGCATAAACCCGCCTGCCAGCAGCCACGCCGCCAGCCGTAGGCGGGGGTCTCCCCGCAAGGCGTCCCGAACCCGCCTCAAGGCGGAAGTCCCCCAGCCCATCCTGCCCAGCGCGGAATGGACCCGCCCCCCGACCTCCAGGGCGACCGCGGTCATCTCCTTGGCCCGCGAGCGCTCGGACTCGGTGCCGGCAATGGGCTCGGGGGGCGGCGCCAGCGCGTCTTGCCGCACCTGGGCCACCCGCGCGCGGAAGGCCTCGTCGAGGCTGAAGGGCACACACTGGGTCAGCGGCTCCGGCGAGTTCCGCAGGCCGGGCGGCACCTCCAGGCCCTCGGGGGGGGCCGTCAGTTCCCCCTCGGGTAGCCTGAGGATAGCGGCCAACTCGGTCTCCGTCGGCGTGCCGGCGATCAGGTCGCCCCAGGTACGCCCCAGCGACGCGAAGAGGGTCAATGGATGCCCTCGGCCGCAGAGGAAGCGCGCAAAGGTCAGCCACTGCTCTGCCGCCTGGGCGGGTTCTGGCGTCGTGAGGGCTACCCGGACCTGCACCGGAAGGCGCTCCCCAAAGCCGCGGGGGACCTCCCAGGGGCCGGCGAGCGCGCTCGGCTCGTGACCGACCAACTGGTACACGATGCGGTCCAGCTCCTCGCCGGGTCCGGCGAAGGGGGACTGGGTGAGCAGCGCCCTGAGCACCTCCGCCGCATGGCCAGGCGCCGGCGCCGGAGTCCCCTGCACGGCGACGCTGAGCTCGGACGCGGCGGCTTTCAGCAGCCCGGTTACCTCCTGTTCGTCCCGCAACGGGCGCAGACTCCAGCCGGTCTGCGTCAACACGGGTAGCAGGCTGGGGATGGCCCGGTGGTAGCAGACCCCCGGGCAACGGCCCACCAGCATCAGGGGCTGTTGGCGGTTCAGTCCGTCGGCTGAGCCAAGGAGGGTACCCACCACCACCTCGCCCCCAGGCCATAGCCGCACCAGCAGGTGATGGAAGTGGGGAACCACGGCCGCCGGATCCGGTCCCCAGGCTCCTGACAACAGGGCGCTGAGACAGCGGCAGTAGACCTCGGCGTACGTCGCCGCCAGCAGCTCGTCCGCCGTTGGGTTGATGGCCACGAAGTCACGCCAGCCCGGGTGCTTGCCGAAGAGGGCCAGGCGCACCTCGGGCGGTCCCTGCGTCGTCTCCCTGCCAGAACCGGTCCCCACGCCCGGCTCGACCGTTGTCCTGTCCCCAACGCTGTGCATCGCACCGTCCCTTACTTCGCGGGCCACTCCACCGGGATCGCCTGGTCAAAGGTGAGTTGCAGCCCCATCTCGCGCCGGTGGCCTTCAGGGTCCGTGAGGAGAATGGGGACGATCCACTTGGCGGCAGCCCGACTGGCCTCGGGCGGGCCCTCCACCGCGGGCTTGCCGGGACCATAGAGGCGCTCGGGGTTCGCGCCCGTCCGGGTCTGCCCCCCCAGCAGCATCTTCAGCGGCGCCCAGGGCCCCTCGACCGTCAGGGCCTTGTCGGGGTCCGTGTCGTTGGGGTACAGGAAGAAAGACCACTGCAGCGCCTCGCCCGGATGCCAGGCAAGGTCGAACGTGGCCGCGGTGTCTGCCGTGTTGAGCTGGGTGATCTCCTTGCCGCCCTGGCGAACCACGACCCAGGTCCAGAAGCGGCTGAACGGGTAGGCTTCCCCAGGACGAGGCGGCAGGAACTGTGCCTTGCACGCGCGTTGCAGGCGGTCGTTGGCGGGGATGGTCCTGGTGACTGCGGCGGCCCGTTCGAGCCAGGCGGCATCGTCATCGGGCAGCGGGACCTGTCTCAGTTCCTTGAGCGTTCGGTCAAGCACGGGCTCCGTCGCCCCGGCGCCGGCGCCGATACTGCCCTCGGGGTAGTCCCCGGGCCGCAGCGCCAGTTTCGGCAGCAGGAGCCGGGCGGCGCCGACCTCGTCAAGGGTCAGCGCCGGACCCGCATCCGGGGAGTTCAGCGGCCAGCGTTGGTACGTGCGGACACCGGCAGCCAGGGGCTCCATCGCCGCACGGCTGTCCCGCCCGAGAGCGGCCAGGAGTTCCCTGACCAGGGCGCTCCAGTAGCGGTGCACAAAGGTGTTGCTCGACCCGGGGGCGAAGACGAAGTGGTCGCGCTCGAAGTCGGCGGTCTTGACGGCCAACAGGGCTTCCCGTGCCTTTGCCGCGTCCTCGGGCAACTGGCCCCAGCGCCGCAGGACCGCGTCGCACTGGTCCACGAAGGTCCGGTTGGAGACATGCCGGAGGGCCGTCTCCACCTCGCCGGCGAGGCTTTGCCAGCGCTGGCTGGTGCGTTCATCGCGCGCGAGATCGGCAATGCCGGCGGCCTTGAGGTCCTGGATCCGGCCGCAGAGCTCCTCCAAGCCACTGCAGACCTCCCAGGCCTTGGCCGCCCCGGCGGCCCGTTGGGCGCTACGCCAGTCTGCGAAGGGGACCACCTCCCAGGTCGCTGGCACATCGCGCAGCCAGTAGTCGCAGAAGGGCGCCACATACTGGCCGTAGCACTCGTCCGCCCGGTCCAGGGCCGTCATCAGCGCCTGGCGCTGGAGCACAGGAGCAAGCCGGCGCACCTGGTCCCGGTTGGCCTGCCACTCGGCCAGGACGGCCTTCGCCGGTTCCGGGCTGAACCGCGCCTCGAACATGCCTCCCTGCAGGGCCGTGAAGGGGATCACGGGCTTCGCCAGGCCACGGTCTGCCCGCTTGCCGATCTGTGCCATGACCTCATCGAGACTGCCCGGCAGTGCCTGGAGGGCCCGCTGGGCGGCGAGCGTGTTCCGCTGGGCGGTGGACAACTCGATCATGGCCCGAACCGCCCCGGCCGCCTCCTTCACCCGGTAGGCGTCCGGCGACGCCGCCGCCAGCCACCCCACCGCCCCCAGCACGTCCGCCGGCTCCGGCGCCAGTGGGGCGCCGGCACCACCCTCGGCGGGTGCCCCAAGGGCCTGTATGGACTCGGCATACAGCGCCTGCCGCAGCCGGAACAGGGCCGGCCGGTCGCCCAGGGATTGGGCCAGAGCCCCGGGGCGCTCTCCGGCATCGGCTGGGGCCGCCAACGAGACACGGGCCAGGAAGCGTGCTCCCAGGGTCTGCAGGGCGGCGGTGAGGGCCTTATCGTCCAAGGCCGCGGCCCCGGCGGCGAAGCGCTGCTCCAGGCGCCTTTCGAGCCAGCGCACAAAGGCCTCCCGGTCGGCCGCCGTAGCCCCCTGGCCGGCAAGCGCCAGGTCGCGCACGACCAGCCCCAGCACCGCGGCGCGCGCCTTGCCCGCGGCGGCCTGGAGGGCGGCGGCATACGCCGGCGCCGGATCGGCGTCCACGGCGCCCCCCAGGTTGCCCAGTAGGCGCTGGACGGTCCCCGTGCACGTGGAGAACACGCCGTGGGCATTGCGCCAGCGCCCGATGATCACGGGCACCGTCTCCAGAGCCACGCGTTGGAGCCAGTCATCGCGGTCGGTCCCCAAGGTTTCCGGAACCGCCAGCAAGGCTTGTTCCGCATCCTCCCACGCCCCCAGGATCCCCGCCACCTCCGCGTAGACGCCGAGGGTGGGACCCGAGTCCCGCAGTGCCTGCGGCGTGCAGTAGCCACCCAGGAGCAGGTCCACTCCCGCGGCCACCGCCTCGTTGCCGACCAGTCGGTCACCCTCGATGGCCAGGCCCTGCCGCAGGCCGGTCCAGAGCGTGCCCGCGCGCATCGACTCGGCAAACAGATCGGCCAGTTCCCCGCATGTGGCATCCCGTTCAGCGAAGCGACGCCAGGTATCCGTGCCCTCCACCAGCACGAAGGACATCAACCCCTCGAAGTCCGCAGCGGTCAGCGGCCCAGCCGAGTCGCCGCCTCCCCCTCCCGCAGCCGCCGTGCCTCCCAACTCCAGCCGCAGCAGTGACTGCGTCGCCTGAAGCACGCCAGGAGGCGGCCCGGCCGCCGCCGCAGGGGACTCCTTGCCCAATGCCACCAGACGGGCCCGCGCCGCTGCGACCACGGGGACCACGACCTTGTAGTGGAAGAGGATGGCCTGGCTCTCGCGGCGGACAGCGTCCAGGGCCGCCGGCTTCACAAAGGGCCGCACAAGATAGGGTACCCTGATCTCGTGCTCCAACGTCTCCCGCAGCCGGCGGTGGTACGCCGAGATGGTCACCCGAGTCCGGGCGTCGCCGAGCTCGACATCAGCGCCGTATACATAGTCTGAACTGGCTGCAGAAGAAGGTTTTACAGCAGTGATATCGCGTCCATCCGAGGCGTCCCCATTGGCGGACCGGGCACAGGCATCGGCCGCCACCCGCCAGGCACTGAGGTCTTCGCCGAGCCCGGCATGGAAGCGGCGCGACGCCAACAGCGTCAGCACGCACAGAGCCACCAGGCCGACCAGGGCGCAGGCAGCGAAAGCGGCCCGGTATCGGCGGAACTGCCGCCGGGGTGTGATGGAACGCGACACCAGCCCGGGCTCCCGGAAGATCTTCTGGTCGAAGAGGTCCGTGAGGAAGTAGGCCCGCTCCTCGCGCGGCAACCCTTCGTCCGCCGCGAAGTCGTCGAGGCCCTTGCCCAGCATGCGCGCGAGGTCCTCGTCCAAGGGCGATCCCTCACGCATCGAGGAGGTGAAGTAGACGCCCCTGAGGAAGAGGGGCTTGCGGTCATAGCGTCCGGCCGCAAACACCTTGCTGACGTACTGGGACACGGCCGGGATGATGCGGCGGCGGAACTGTTCCGGGAAGGCGAAGATGCCGTCCACGTCGTCGAGTCGCCGTCCGGAGGGGCCCATGGGAGTTGGGTCGCGCAGGAGGGCCAGGCGGCGCATGGCGAGTTGGTCTGCGAGCTGGTTGAGTTCCTGCGTCAACTGCGTTTCCCGTGGCCCGGTCGTCTCCGCGGTCCCTTCCACGGGAGCATCGAGTTGCAGAGGTTGGTCGATATCGTGCCGGTTGGACCAGCCCAGGATCTGGTGCTGGAGGTCTGGCTGGGTGACCTGCTCGAAGAACTCGCGGAAACCCGGGATGAGGTCGCACTTGCTCACCACGACGTAGACCGGGAAGCGCACCTCCAGGGCGTTCCGCACACGATGGAGTTGCTCGACGATGGTGGCCGTCTTGGCCTCGATCTCGTCGGCACGGTCCCGCAGCAGACTGGTCGCCGGGATGACCAGGATCAGGCCGTTGACGGGCGTCGCCCTCCGGTACTTCACCAGGAGGTGCAGGAATTCCTCCCACTCCGCCAGCGAGGTGGCGTTGCCCCGGTCCTCCCAGAGACGTCCGGCCGTATCGAGGATGACCGCCCGATTGTAGAACCACCAGTTCATGTTCAGGGTGCCACCGACGCCCTGGAGGGGGTCCGTCATGCCATGGCTGGTGGCGCCCGCGGCGCCACAGCGCCGCAGGAGCTCGGTCTTGCCGCCGCCGGACTCACCGACGACGACGTACCACGGCAGCTCGTACGAGTCGATCCCGTGGTCGCGCAGTTTGCCCACGCCCTCGACGAACCGGCGGCGCAGGTCTTCCCGCTGGGCCCGGACCTGGGCGGTGCCGCCGCCGGCCACCTTCCCGGGAGTCATGGCCCTGGCAAAACGCTCGGACTGACGGCGCTTCAGCAGGCGCTGCACGAAGGCAACGGCGGCCGTGACCACGACGATCACGGCCACGCCGACGGCCACGATCCAGAGGATCCGTGGACGGGTGCGGAAGAGCTCCCGCGCGATCACGCCCAGGCCGGTCCCGGCGGCCAGCAGGACCGCGACCTTGAGGGGCATCGGTAGGCTCGATGGATTCGGGCTTAGCTGCATGGGCTCTGTCCGTTCTGAGGGCCGGGAGTACGCGGGCCCGACCACCCGCCAGGTCAGCGTCCAGGGCCGCGGCTCGGGGCCCCGGCAGGGCCCTCGGCTCCGGCCCCAGGGGCATGCTCCTTGACGCTGAGGATGCACTCCTTGAGGTCCCGCACACTGTCCCGCCACAACACGACGTTCGCGATCGCCAGCACCACCACGATTCCGATGAGCACCAGCGCCAGTTTCAGGAAGGCGCTACCCGGGGGTCTGGCGTAGGGAGCGGTATCGACGTAGTACGCGTCCTGGGCGATGCGGGTGTGAGCGTCCGCATCCATGGAGCCGCGTAGCCGGCCTGCCAACTGGAGCATCTTCATCTGCAGCTCGGGGCCGGAGAGGGGCGGCTGGCCGGTGAACCCCAGCCCCAGGCAGGTGTAGTACACCCCGAGCTGTTCCGGGGTCGCGCTAGAGCCCGGCTTGAGGGCCTGGTCCAGGAGGTCCAGGAACTTCTCGTCCCCACCGCGCTCACCCGCGCTGTAGGCCAGCCGGTTCTCGTCCCGCCGCCAGTCGGCGGCAAACGGCAGGGCGGAGTAGGCGATGGTGAAGTCCACGAAGAACAGCAGGGGCAGTTCCACGCCGCGGTAGCTCTCTTGCAGGACCGGCTCCCGGGCGGCCTGGCGCCGCATCTGCTCGAACAGCTCCGTCAGTTCGCGGCGCGTCAGGTCCCGGTCTGTCACGGCCCCGGCCCGGTGGGCCCGGTTCAGCCGACAGAGATACTGGAGTAAGGGCTCGACGAGTTGCTGCAGCGTCATGGGGCGGCTCCCGGCTCGGGCAAGAGCATGCAGAGCGAGATGGTGAAGTCGGCCATGGCCTCGGAGGGACCATCGATGACCAGTTCCTTCTCCTCGCGGATCTTGGCCCACAGGCGGGCGCGCTCGGACGGCGCCAGACGGAAGTACAGCAGGCCTTTGCCCGGAGACGGCAGCTCCACCGGCGGCGCATGGTCGACGCTCAGGCCGATGCCGAAGATGGCCGCCTCCTGCATGCTCTTGGGCAACAGCTTGAAGCGGTCCGCATCCTCCACCAGCGTGACCACCGCCCGCGAATCCTGCTTCGAGCGGATCGCCAGGTAGTAGGCCGTGGGCAGGTCGAAGTGCTCCGGTCTGAGCACGGCGAAGAAGCGGTTGCCGCGCTTGGCGAAATCGACCTTGGCGAAGGCCTCGACCACCTGGCCCTGCAGCGCCTGGCGCACCAGCCGCAGGAGCTCGCGCAAACAGGGCGCCGGGTCATCGTGACTGTAGGAGGCGACCTCGAACACGCCGAGCTCCGGGCGGAGCGGGCTGAGGTCGGCCAGGAGGTCCCGGAGCTCGCGGTAGAAGGCGAAGGGCGTCAGTACCGGGTCCTGGGTGCAGTGGTTGAAGCGGGCTGCGTAGCGGCTGAGGCACTGCAGGCGGAGGAACTGCTCGAGCTGCGGGCCCCGGACCGTGTCCTTGCGCAGCTCGGCGAGCACGTTCTGCTCCACCAGGGCGGTACGGCTGGCGCTCAGAAGGCTGGTGACGTCGCGCAGCATCTGCAGCAGTTGTGGCGAGGCGCTGATCAGGAGGCAGGGGGGGATGAAGCCCGGGTCCACCCGGGGCGCACCGACGTCGTCGCCGACGTCCCGGGTGATCCGCAGTACCGGCAGGACCTCCATGTCGCTGCTGTCCTCCCCTTCGAGCAGCAGCCTGGCATTGATCCGGCGGACGCGGAGCGGCTGGGGGTTGGTGCCGGTGTTCTCGTCTGCGACCGTCTCTTCGCCCACCTGCCAGAGGCGTTTCTGACGCCAGGCGTCCGTGCCCGCGTCCTCCACCGCGTTGCCGGCCCCGTCCCGCCGCAGGGGTACTGCCAGGTAGACCATGAGGCTGTCGCCGGCGGCGTTGAGTGCCTGAGCGATGGAGATCGAGGCCAGCTCCGCGTTCCCCGGGAAGCACACCTCGAGCCCGCTCGGCATCAGCGCCCGCAAGACCTCGAAACGCACGCGCTTGGCCGCCAGCTCGTCCCCCGAGAAACGCCCCTCGATGACGCCGTAGGGGAACGACGTGAGCAGCGGCGCGATCCCCTGCGCCTGCTCATGCATGCGGCGTTGCATCTGCTGCAGGTGGTGCGGCTGCAGGAACAACCCTTCGTGCCAATGGACCGGCGGGTTCTGCCTCATGGTGACTTGCCCTTCCTGGCCGGCGCGTGCTGCCGGGCGCGCTGCAGCCACTTGTCCACGTGGCCGGCGACCTTCTGGTTCACATCCCGTTCGAGCGTGCCGTCCGACAGCGCCTTGGACACATCGCGGTACTTACGCCAGTAGATCGCCTCCCAGCGCTCGAAGGTCCCTTTCCCCTCATTCCGGGCCAGATCCTCGATGCGCTCGGCGGAGAGTTGCTGGGCCAAGGCCTGGGTGCAGAACTTGCCTAGGGTCGGGACCACGCTCATCAGGGCGCACAGGCAGACGCCCAACTGCTCCACCTCCGCCCGCAGCTCGGCCGCGTCCATGCCCTCGCAATCGCCTGCGGCCAGGGCCTCCAGCCGCTGCACGGAGGCCTGGTCCACCAGACCGTCGGCCGACACGCCCAGGCTCGCAAGGGTCCGCTGGAAAAAGGGCAGGACCTTGCTGACGAAGCCGCAGAGCACGGCACTGACCTCGGCACCCCCCCCGAGAGACCCCGACGCACGCGGGGCCCGTGGCAGTTCCAGCAGCCCCTGGGCCGCCAGGTCTGCCACCACGGCCGCCCGCTGCTCGGGTGCCAGTGCCAGGAACTGCTCCGCCGGGCTTGGGGGCGGCGGGGCCGGAGGGGGCGCCAGCGGCGCAGCGACGGCCTGGACCACCGGCCCGGAGCCATCGGGGAAGTGGTCCGCAAGCTCACGCAGGAACGACGGGCCCTTGCCGGGTCCCATCGCTTTCACCGCGGCCGCGATCTGCTCGCGCAGCAGTTCCGCGCGCGCCGGCGCCGGCAGGTCGCGCATCTCGGCCTGCAACAGCCGCAACCGGTGCGCCAGAGCTTCCGGACTCTGTCTGCCACTGGGCTCGGCCATGGTCTGCCCGCCTCGCGTTGAGGACCCCTGCGGCTGGCTACTTCTGCGGACGCGGCCCATTGACGCAGACGACGCCGCCCGCCTGGACATGCACCTGGATCGTCCGGCTGTCCCAGCGTTTCGTCTCCAGCGGCAGGATCAACCGCCGCGGGTCGCTCTGCACCCCCTCGGTACTGCGCATGGGCCCGGCATTGGTGAGGACGAAGAGGTAACGGCACTGACGCGCCCGCCAGGCCCGCCAGCAGGCGTCCTTGCGCGGAATGACCTGGGTCGGCTCACGCCCCATGCCGAAGCGCAGGACCACGCGGTCGGCGGCGGTGTTCCGGAAGGTGTTCCCAGGCGACCAGTACTCGGTCATGGGATAGGTCGCCCAGCGCTCGTACTCGGCCTCGTTGACCCCCACGACGTCGACCTGGATCGAGTCGGTGGCGGTGCCGGATTCCACCTGCACGGTGTACTGTCCCAGCCGCGCGCAGCCCGCCAGCAGCCCAGCCAGCAGCCCGGCCAGCGCCCCACGGAGCGTCCGTCCGCAGTCCATAGTCCGTCAGCCTCCTTCCGCTTCCCCGGTGACCGCTCTGAGCCCGCGACCCCGAGTCCGACGCCGATGGCGGTGCCTACCCCAGGCAAGGCCCCGGGGGCTGCCGCACCGACGTCACGGTTGTTCCCCTGCCGCCAGGAGGTCCCGGATGACCGAACGGACCTCGCGGTTGTAGGTGAAGTCATTCAGCAGCAGACTGCGTACCCGGGCCGTCAGGTCACGGAAGTCGCCCAGCGCCGCGACGAAGACGCGGTGCAGGCCGCCCGGTTGCACGTCGCTGTAGCTCTTGCAGATGCTGTGCGGGCCCATGTCCGGGAACAGGCGGGCCACCGCCCCCAGGAGGTCGAACCAGAGCCCCGCCGGTATGGCCTCGAGGGCCGCGGCTGGCGTGACCTCGCCCCCGGCCAGCCGCTGCGGGCCCAGCACCTCCAGCCAGCGCGGTTCCTTCTCGGCAAGGCGACGCACCCTGGCCCCCAGCGCTTCGCTGCTCTGCTCCTGGCCGAGCTGGTGGGACAGGCCCTGCACCTCGTCAAGCACCTCCGCCAGCCTGGCCGTAGGCGACTGCAGCACGATCCGACAGGCCAGGACGCCAGCCGAGTAGAGGTCACAGGGCGTGCTGAGGCAAGGGATGACTTGGAACGGCACGCGCGGGAAGCGCACTCCCTCCAGGGCCTGCAACCACCGGCGGGCCTCTCCGGTGGCCGGGACCGGGTGCGTGAGAAAGCGGGCCTCGTTCTCCGCCAGGGCCGCCTGCTCGTCGCCCCGGGCACTCAGATCCAGGGGCCCACGGTCCGTGGTCAGCCGCATGCGGATGAGATCGCTGGAGATCACCTCCTGCAAGGCGCCGCTCGCTGCCAGCGTGCCCTCCATCACCACGCAGTCGGCCTGCACCTGCACCGCCCGGATGCGCACGCTGCCGGAGCCGGTAAACGGCGCCCGGGCGGCGACGGGAGTGTAGGGGACCGCGAGCCCCCGGCTTAGGCTGGCAAAGGCATTCTCCACCCCGGGGATGCGGATGGCCACGGCACTGCCGGTATCCGTGAGGACCGCCCGGGCGCTCCAGAGAAAAGGGGCTTCCGAGGAGTCGGTGCCAAACAGGATGCGGAAACTCTCGTCCGTCAGGTTCAGCAGCGGCCGGCCCAGGGCTTCCGTGACGTCGCGGAGTTCGCAGAGTACGCTCTGGAACAGGAGGAGCTTCAGGCAAAGCGTCTCCAGGAGCCGGGCCCCAAGGCCATGGTGCGCGACGAACAGGCGTCCCCGGTCCAGGCTGCGAGAGGCCGAGTCCAGCAACACGCTGCCATGCAGGGACGCGGGCAGGACATCCGGGTGACGTGCCACCTCGCTCCACGGCTTGCCATTGAGCACGTCGACGTACTCCGCCAGCGTGGTGGGAATGAACCGTCGCACCAACACGAACCCAGCCCAGGGATTCACGGGCACGTGCAGCATCGGGTCACCGAAGACGGTCTCCGGACCGGCAGTGTCCCCCGTCGCCGGCGCGCCGGGCATGGTCGGCACGAAGCGGGGGGGCCCCCCCCCCCCTCCGGCCAGGTACAGGTAGCGCGCCGCCGAACCCGAGTAGGTCGGCAGGCCCGCAGCCTCCAGGGCCCCATCGTCGCGGCACAGGACCCATGAAGCCCCGCTGCCGGGGTCCTGCGGATGCCACGGCGCGGCACGGGCGGCGTCGATGAACAGTGGCAGCGGCGGTACCTCCTCCCAGCCCGTCGCCACCAGCAGGCCGCGGTCACGCTCGCGGGCCAGCCGGAGGGCGGCGACCCAACGGGCATCCAGGTCGCGGTTGGTCAGCACCTCGTCGCCCGAACCCCAGGCCCGCAGCAGGCACTCCGGCTTCTGGATGCGGATTTCGAGCCAGTCCAGCACGGCATTGCGCGCGTCCACCAGGCAACCCAGGTAGGCGGTGCTATCGAACTCCTCGCGCAGCACGATCAGAGGCGTGCTGCCGGCCTCCCGGGAGCTCTGCCGGAAGGCAACGCAGATCCTGATCGGGGCAGCCGTCTGGGCTTGCCCAAGCGGCACCGGCACCACGCCGTCAGGCATGCCCGAGGGCGGGTTCGTGGATGACTCTGCCGGTAACACGGCTCTTGCCTCCCATGCCTCGCCCCGCCCTGAACGGGCGACCCACGGCCGAAGCCACGGTTCGACATGGACCCCGAATGGCCGGCCGCGCCCTGGCGCAGGAGACCTCTTCCGGCGCTCCGGCTCCGGCGGTCGCGGTCGCGCCCCAGGCGCTACCCGATGATGTAAGCTACATGGCCAGCCCCGGAAGTGCAAAACGGCTCCCCGCAAGGAACTGACGGTCCCCGGGGGGCCAAGGGCCACGGCACCCAGCGCCGCGGCCCCGTGGCGCTGGGTGCCCCGGAGCGTGAGGACCGGCGCCCCTTGCATGCCCCTCTGACGGCGGCTAGGTTGTTCCTGTAACTCAGCCAACCAAGGAGGCGCACGGTGAAAGGCAACAAGAAGCTCATCGAGAGTCTCAA